>Ga0082212_10000746_pt1 | contig 47569 bp, 40 predicted proteins | sample TergutNt197P3_FD_71548 | JGI IMG/M metagenome (GOLD analysis project Ga0082212, IMG submission 71548) | Neocapritermes taracua P3 segment gut microbial communities from Petit-Saut dam, French Guiana - Nt197 P3 | ecosystem: Host-associated > Arthropoda: Insects > Digestive system > Gut ... | reverse complement strand
CCAATTGTATAACTTTTTGACTCCCACCCGCATAGCGGGTGGTTTTTTGTTGATGGCATTTGACACTTTGCATCGATTCGATGCAAAGTGCCCCATGCCATCAACAGGCTAAAGCCTAGGGCAAAAATAAAAAAAGCGGGGCAAATAATTGTCCCGCTTTTTTTGTTTTTTAGGATTGTTTATGTGACATAAACCCCTGATGCAACTAAAGCGACTATGAAAGAAATCTCTTCGCTGACCACGAGGTTTGTCAGTGAATTGTTGATTGTATGGTCGAAACTGCTGCCGGGCAAACGTTTAAGGATATTGAAGGCAGACAGGGCCATGCTGACCAATACGCAGGTCGGCTTGTCGATAATGCCTTTGAAACCTCCCCTCTCCCTTAAATACATATATGTAGCTTTTATCTCGCCAGCTACGTCTTCTGGCTCGCAGTAGGCAAGGAGCAAACCTAAAGTGGGCAATTCCAACAGCCTCGAGTTTGTTGTCAGCTTGCCTGCTTTTAAAAGAGACTTCGCTTTTAATATCTTTTCCTTGGCTGCGGAATCTTCTCCGCAAATAACCAAGGTTTGGGCTAGGGATTGGACGTTGTTATAGGAGTTGAAATCTTTTCTTAATGATTGGTATATCGACTCTATTTTTGACAGCGCCCAGCCAACATCGAGGGCTGTCAAGGCGAGCAGGGTTGAGTTGACGTAATCATCTGGGCCTGTAATCACCTGGTGGGCAGCTTTCATGCCTTTTTGGAACATTTCTACCCTGTCTACCACTTCTTTGTAGAGATTTGGGTTGATAGTTGCTACAATTTGGTATGCTGAAAGCACAAGATACTCTGAATGCTTGAAGCGGCGCGCGCGCAGCATAGTATAAACTTGCATTGTCTTTCCCAAAGTTTCGTCAATGTCCTCAGACATTGACAAGCAAGTGGCAAAACCCAAGGTATAGCCTTTGAACTGTGACAACATAGGGGTCAAGTTTTTAATCAAATTGCGGGCTGTGTTGAGCTTGTAGAAATCTACGGCTTCATCTCTAGCTGAATACATGATTGCTATGATAACTTTGTTGATATAATTGATTTTCCACTTAAAGTGGTTGCGGACTTGATAGTAATTGTCCAGGTAAAGGTCAAGCCGCTTTTTTGACAATGAATCCATATCACACCATTATTTTGCTGCTTGGCAGCTGCTATTCTTTCTGGCACTGGTATTACCTTTAGATTCTAACATTTTCCCTTGGGGATGCAAAACCAACAAAACTGTTTTCCATTAGCGCAAAGAAACCGGGGATTCTTATTCATTTTGCATTTGCCAAGCGCTACAATAAAAAATAAAACTGGAATTATAATATGGCTAACATGTTTGTCTCTGACTTGATCCAAATTGGAAGCTTTGTGTTTATCGCTTTCGCAAACAGCAAAACTCGTTTTCTTGGCAAGGACGCCCTGAGCAAAAAAAGGGCTGGCTACCTGTTTGCCTTCGGTTCCCTAGCAGGCATTTTTTTTATTTCCCTGACCGCTGCCGTATTGCTGATGTCGGGCATTGGAGAACTTGCTGCCGTACAAAATAGGAACTGGTTTGCCATTGCCTACAGCATTTTGCATTACGTAGCTGTCAGCTTGGCAGAAGAATCAATATGCAGAGGTTTGGTCTACAACATGTTCTTGAAGAAAACTTCGCGAATTTGGGCAGTAGCGCTGTCAAGCGTGGTTTTCTCGCTTATGCATTTGGCAAACCCTGGTTTCAATTTATTGGCGTTCATCAACATCACCCTCATCGGGATCGCCTTTTGCTGTATGGCCATCAAATCAGGGGGGTCGCTGATGTGCCCGATCGGGTTCCATTTCACGTGGAACTTATTCCAAGGCAATTTCTGGGGCATGAGCGTCAGTGGAACCACAACATCGGCAAATACCAACTCGATATTGGCTTTGGCAATGGATAGTTCCATGCCTTCCCATATGAGCGGGGGCATATTCGGTCCTGAAGCCAGTGTTGCCGCAACTCTTGTGGTGGTAGTCTGCATTTTGTTTTTCTATTACAGATTCAATCCAAAAGGCGTTCCTGGGAACGAATAAATTCAAGGTGTTTTCATGGAATTTATAACAACATACAAGCTCGTGATGCCTGAAGGCCATGGTTTTAGCCATTATGACAAAACACATCTGTCTTTTCTTTTCATTTTGGCAGTTGCAGGCGCAATTATTGTGGTTTCCTACAAAAAAGCGGCAAAAAAACGCCAGGACTCAATCAGGATTTGCCTAGCGTCCATTGTCCTTGCCATGGAAGTCGCAAAACACTCGCTTGTCGCAAGCCAAGGGCTTTACTCATATGAAATTTTGCCATTGCACCTTTGCGGATTCAGCATATTTTTCATGCTTGCAGACGCAGCCCTTGCCCACAGGGGGATCATTTCAAAACCTCTGCGTGAAATGATGTTTTGCTTGTCTTTGCCAGGGGCTGCGGCAGCGCTTGCCTTCCCAGATTGGACTATTTACCCTGCCATTAATGTGTTTGCTTGGCAGAGCTTTTTTATCCACCTTTTAGAGATAACATACCCATGCATGCTAGTCGCCAGCGGGCAGCACGCTCCAAGGGTTAAGAACCTGTATGGGCCTGTCATTTTCCTTTTAGTTGCGGCGCCAGCGATATATAAGCTAAACCATATTTGGGACACGAACTTTTTCTTCCTTAACCAAGGGTCTCCGGGATCGCCCCTCGTTTTCTTGGAGGATCTTCTAGGGAACCCAGGCTACCTTTTTGGCTTTGCAGGTTTGGTGTTTTTGGTGTGGTTTTTAATGTACGCCCCCATTGAAATTATCAGGGCTAGAACCGCAAGCAACAAACCAGGCCAACAGGAGCCACGCATTAGAAAAGTTTGATATTTTGCAACCAATTTTATCTCGTTTAGAATGGAACCCAGTAGCGGCTGTACCAGTAGTCTCCCAGTTCTTTCAACACGCCCCCCGACTCATTGAGAACCACTACTCCCTCCCCTTCCGGAGCCCCCCATGCAAAGGCGGTTGCCAAATTGCCATCCAAGCGGAGAGCGAACATCGGGATAAACCTTCCTGGCTCATCCCCCATATCGACCCGCCATGTGCTGTATTCGTTATACTCTGCAGGATTGTCCCAAAACAGCATACTCTCCCCGTCAACAAGCACGATTGAGAACAACATGCCATCCCCGACCCTCTCAAAGAGGGCAAGACCGATGACAACCCCATCCTCTGTAGTTGCCAACTCTTCAGATGACACGATTTTGCGGCTTTTGGCAGTTTCAATTTGCTTGACAACCGACGGGGCCAGCGGAGTATTGTAATCATCTGGCTTATGCATTTCCACCAATGAGCCGAGCATATCTGTAGACATGAGCGCATGGGTTGTGTCTGCTTGGAGTTTTCCTCCACTGTTTGTGTAAATATATCCAGGCAAGTTGTCAAAGTTGCTTGCTGTATCTCTAAAGCTGTTTGCAGGGTTCTCCTCTTGCCATCCCTCATATTCAACATCAATTTGCACGCCGTAAGGGCCAATAGCGGAGCTGTACTTGTCTGGGAATTGCTCCCCGTCCAATTCGCCCCCAGAGATTAGCCGGCAGCCGCTGCCGTCTGCGAAACCGAACCTTATTGCGCCAGCCAAAGGGTTAATCCCGTCTTGGAAATACTGGCAAATGAGATCTATCTCCCCACTGCCCAAATCCTTCTTGTATGTCCTCGACTCCACAAGATCATACCCGTAGCGCCAGCCGATGTCTTCCTCTTCATTGCGCACTCCTGAATAAGTTGTGAAAAACACAGACCCGTCAACATGCTCTATGTCGCGGAGGACAACAAAATCATCCTCTCCCAGATACTCTCCTTCTGGAAGCCCGGCATCTGCCATATCGCTTTTGGTCAAAACTTGCATTGGTTCAGCGCCGCCAAGGTTGTCGAACATCCAAAACCCTTCGACTTCTTTGTAAAACGGCCCATCTGACCTATAGGAGAATGGCTTGTCTACCCCAAACCATTCAATTGCTGCCGGTTTTTGGATATATTCGAATTCCTTTGTGCCAATATCGATCTTTACCCTGCCGTAACTGAAGAAAAAATAGCCTGTCCCGCCATATTCTGCGATATCAACAAAGAATTGCCCGCCATCAAATATTGGGTTTTTAACCTCGAAGAATTGGCCATAAAACTCGTCTCCAGTTGTTGCTTGATGGATCTCTTCCTTAGACTTGCTGAACAAAACCTCTATTGCTGAAGTCCCAGAATCGATTGCAGCTATTGTTATATAGTCATCGTCATAGGAAGATTGCACACAAAACAGCAATTGGCTTGCTTTATCGTAATAAACCGGATAATACCCGTTAGGCGCTATTTGCTCCTCTTGCACAGAATCCAGGTTGGCTGCATAAATGCCATTTCCAGTCCTTGTGAAAATTATGCGGCTACTATCCTCGTCAAAAGCGAATATCTCACCCGACATGTTAAAACCGCAATCTTCCCCATCAAGCTTGCTACCATAGATTTCCCAATCGTAATAGCCGTCATTTATTCCATGAAGCCGGTTGAGGATGAAGATGGGACCATCCCCCGTATCTCCAGCCATCATGTAAATCGGCCCATTCCCGTAATCCAAGAATAGCAGGTCTTTTGAGCCATCCGGATTAAGCCGCATAATATTCGATTGGGCTCCAGCAACTGCAGGGAAGCTTACTCCAAGACTGGTTTTTTCCAAGCTGCCTGCCAAGTATTCGCGGTAATATATATCATGTCCATATTTGACATACAATCCGCCGTTATTATGGATAACCGGCGTTATCTGGCTTATGCCGCCTGATTTGCTGGCTGGTTGGCCACAAGAGCACAACAAGCACACTACAAGGATTGTAATAATCACAAGACCTTTTTTTTTCTTCATCCCTCACCTCTGGTTTGCCCAAGCGGGCCTTGGTTGTTTTCTAGTTTCATCTGGAGCCAAAAGAGCCTGGCCCAGACTTGGATCGCTTTTAGAACTTGCCCCCGCCTCCGCCATGGCTTCTGCCTGAGGAGCTTGAATGGGTGCTGCTGCCGCCTCCACTCGAGCCCCCAGTCCTGGAGCTTGTGGATTGCTGGGGCCTCGGTGTAGACCACGTTGTAGAATGCAAATATAAATCACGCCTTGTATCCAAGGAAAAACTTCCCTGCCTGACATAATCGCTTGCGTGGGCCTTGCTGCGTGCAGTGTTCATCCCTTTTGCCTTCACAAACATCATTAAAGCTGATATTACAAAACCTGCAGGAAACACTATTGGCACATTGCGCCATCGATTGGGAACCGGCGCTGGCTCGAAATAATATTTGCCGTTTGTGCTGTCGAAGTAGTAGGAGCCATTGCTGTCCCCCCCGGTATAAATATCAATAGGCCGGTTGTCTCTCGCCTCGTCAAGGAACTGGGCTACAGAGCCAACAAATATGCTAAACGCGCCATACGGGTTTGCCCGGATTTGCGGAGCCACCACTCCCCCAATCAGCTGGATGCCATAATCTGTAAAAACCGTGATGCCGTAGCCGCTAGTTGAAATATGCCAGTTGCCCCCTCCCATGTCTACGAGAAGCAACACGCCATCCTCGCCGTTTTGCCCCTTGCCATAACCGTTATTGTCAAAGTAATCATCAGCGTAGGCCTGCGGCGATTTGCCTCCAATTGAGTTGGTCGTCACGATAACCACATCAAAATTGTAGTTTTCAATTATCTTGGCTATTGATTCCTCTAATGCTTCAGCTTGGTAGCCCCCAAGCAATTCAGCATAGTCAATCACATGCGCTTGGGGCGTATCCCCAACCGTTGAGGCTTGGGCTTGCGAGCCCAAAGGGGCGATGAATATCAACAAGGCGATAGCCAGTATTCTTATTTTTCTCATTATTTTAAAACACCTTCTTAAAAGAATAAGGAGATTGCTGAAAGGAGCGCTCCTATCCCTGCGCCATAAGCTAGCAGCTGGATCCAGAAAGCTTTCCAAGATATTGGCAATTCGCCGATAAACCTGCCTGTCTGGCCATTCATGGCGAAAGTGTATATCTTGTCGTTGTACTTGATATTCAGCATCCACACGGGCAATAGCGCGTAGTGCACTTTGCCGTCGGAGAATTTGACACTTGACGCCTCAGCCTGGATAGTGCCGTAATTCCCTGTTGTCGACAACAGCATGGATGCAGAGCTTTGCCTTATCCTGTCGTTAGCCCTGTTTTTTGAGCTTTCATAGCCAATATCGTATTTATCTGCAAAGTATCCTGAAAGATATGCAGTGCTGAAGCCGACCAAGTCTTTGTATTCGAACGGCTCTATTGCTTCCATGTACGCGTCATCCATCTTTACCGAGCCGTCTACCGGAACCTTGTCAAAAGACGCTGACGCCTGCCTTAACAAACGGTAGTGCTCAGTGACTGTATAGTTGTTGCGGGAGTCGCTCCATGAGCGGGTCCGGGTAGCCCGGTAACGGGCATACATAGAGGCGTCACAGTCAAAAAGCCAGAATGGGACATATATCCCGACCAAGCTGTCGATGCGGTTCTCATCCTTGAAATACTTTGGGAGCAGGCTCTTGTTTTTGATATGCTCCTTAAATGCGTTGACCGCATATTCCCTATCAAGCTTGAAAGGGATAACATAGTCTGGTTTGAGCATGCCGGATACTTTTGATGTTATTATGGCAGGGTTTGTGCAATATGGGCAGCTTGTAGCTATGGTATTTTTATCCCCTACAATCTCCCCTCCACAGGAAGGGCATGAATAAGCACTGAACCCGTCGAGTTCTGAGGAGCCGAATGCTTGGCTCTCGCTAGTGTTTTCCCAATCCCACCCAAAGGTATCGGACAAAGGGGTATTTAGCTCTTCATCATATTGGGCAAGGACTTGTGTGTCAATTTCGGTGCGGCAATATGGGCAACTCATTTTTTGGGTTGTAGAGTCAAATGTAATGGCGCTGCCGCAATTTGGGCATTTATATTCAAGAACAGCCATATCTTACTCGCCTCCTCTGATAGTTGACAGTTGTCATTCTGTCTTTCAATTTAACATTGTATCGCTGTTTCATTATATCAGAAAAATATAGCCATTGCTTCACCCACCGTAAAGTGGAGGCAAGAGGAGGATAATTCATCATGACTAACAAAAGAAATCAGATTTGGCGTTAAAAGCTTGAGGGATTTTTCTAGATTTGCCCATTTGTCTAGCGGTTGCACTTGATGACCAGATTTAACTATTGAACACATACCTGTTATGCATTTTTGTGGCAATTGTCATTATTCCCTGCCTGAGCTTGCCGTTTCAAGTTCGGTTGCAGCATGGCATAATTGCTGCAGCCAACGAAACATTCTGCAAACACCGCTATTTTATAAAACCAATCCCCCAAGGGGACTTTTTGCCGCAAGCAATTTTTGCCCAATAGCAGGCATCGGGTTGGCCAAGGCTCCACGCTCTTTTTTATTGCCCCCTTATGCTCTTGCTACATCACATGGCTGCAATTGCTTCATATAATGTAGTGTGGATTAGTAATAATAATGGCATTAGAAAGGATAACCGATGGAATATGTTAACAACGGCAACAAAAACGATGCTGAATACATAGAAAACAAACCCGCGCCTGAATTGCCTGCTTCTATAGAGGAAGTGTTCGAGGATTTGGAGTTGCCGCAAGTCACGGTGCCATTCCTCTTTACCGCAATTGACGAAAGCACCCAAATGCCTTTGGAAGGCCTCAAATTCATGGCAGCAGAGGTTTCCACAGGACGAGTGGTGGCAACAGGAGTATCTGATGACTACGGCGATGTAGTGATCGAGCTCGTTGCAGGCCAGGACTACTTGCTGGCGCAGTCTACCTTGCTGGAAAACTACACGACTGACAAATTCTCTTACAGCTTGTCTGTTTATCCTGACGGCTCTATTGAGTTCGATGGAAGGCAGGACATGAGAACCTACATACTCAACAAATATGTGGGGGAAAAACAGCCTAGCAGTGAAGGCGAAGACTTAGTGCATCCGGAGGAAAGCCAGGCACAAGCGGAAGTTGACACTGGCGGCTACGATACAGAGCTTGGCGATGATGGGCCAGATTTTGGGGATGGGCTGGAGGAGGCTGGATTAGAAGTTGAAATCCTAGAAGACGAGCCCGGGTTTGCGCCGGTTGGTTTGGCTATGGATGGCGAAGACGATGGCCAACAGGAATTTGAAGAAGAACATGAAGAACATGGCGAAACCGAGCTATTCGAGCCCGAAGCAGCTCCTGGATCCGAAGCGGCTCCAGAGCCTGAAGCGGTTCCAGAGCCCGAAGCGGTTCCAGAGCCCGAAGCGGCTCCAGAGCCCGAAGCGGCTCCAGAGCCAGCCGAGGCTACTCCTCTGCTTGTAGCCCTGCGGCCTGACCGCCCTGTAATTTCAAGCACCTATGCAGGCCAAGAGATTATTTTCGGCTACGGCAAAGCTGGGGCACATGCAGCTGTCTCTATTAGAGCCAAACGCTACCAAAACGGCCAGTATTCTGCGCCAGTTATTATTGGCGATGACAGGAAATGGCTCGTCAAACTGCCCAATGGCGATCTCACCAAAGCAGGGGACAGAATCAAGATAACACAGATAGAAACAGAAACCGGCGGGAAAAACGAAGTGTTTTCCACACGGGTTTACAAGGGCAAATAGTTTTATGCAAAGATGAAGCCTGCGGCTGGCAGATTTCATCTTTGCCTCTTGTGCAGCTATGCCTGGGTTAGTGTGAGCAAGGCATTCGCTACTTTGGGATCAAACATTTTGTTAGAGCCGGCAAGGATGAAGTTTCGGGCTTCTTGCTTGCTGGCTGCTTTTTTGCCTGAAGGCTCTGGATGCATGAGCCTGTCGTACGTGTGGATAACACGCAGCACCCGTGCGTTCAGAGGAATATCCTCCCCTTCCAGCCGTTGTGGATAGCCAGTGCCATCGAAGTTTTCGTGGTGTGCAAGGATATCCAATGCTATTGTTACAAGGCTATAGGACTGCTTTGCAATATTGTAGCCTTTTTCTACGTGGCTGCGGATTTGCTCCAAATCCTTGCCTGACGGTTTGGCATCAAGAAATAGCAGGTTTTCCGGAACTGCCAGTTTGCCCATGTCGTGGTATTTGCATAGCAATTCCATCCGTGCCGTCTCTTCCTTGGACAGCCCGAGCAATTTGGCCATGCCTGACGACAATGCCAATAGGCGGACAATGTGGGACGCGGGTTCGAATTGGCTTTTGTATAAAAACTCATCGATTTTTGATTCGATTTTCATCTTCACCCGCCTGCTGTCTTTTGACTTGTTGGCATACATGTCGGCATCAGCCAACTGTACCATCTCTTCAAAACCGTCCTCTTTCGAATAAGCTGTCGCGCTTCCCAGCGACAATGTGGTTTGCCATACACGGTCAGAGCCAGATTGCTCCAAGGCTGCAATTGAGGCAGTCAAAGAATTGGCGCATTTCCCATCACATCCGGCTACGATGAGTAAAAACTCATCGCCTCCCATCCGGATAATTTTATGCTTTTTGCCCTCGCAGGCTTGGTTCATCAATCTCACTGCATTGACGATGGTCTCATCGCCTTTGATATGGCCAAAGACATCGTTGACTAGTTTCAAACCATTCAAGTCACCAGCGATATAACTTACAGGATATTTGCTTGTTGCTTTGACCAGGTTTTGCGTTTGAAGATAACGGCGGTTGAAAGCACCTGTCAACTGGTCGCGCACAGTTGAATCAAAGATGTTAGACACCGCCTTGAATGTTGCTATGACCGCGCAAGCCGTCCATATTGCATTCGCTGCCACTAGCAAAACCCAGCTCATCGGCTATGGTCTTCTTCGGTGGATTCAGCAGCTATCTTGGCAAAACAGTCTGACACATCCATAAACACATCTACAAGAACCGGGTCAAAGTGCGTCCCCCTGTCACCAAGAATAATCTGTTCTGCCTCCTTGCTGCTGATTGCATCCATATATGGGCGTTTGGAAACGAGCGCGTCGTAAACATCAGCTATGGCCATGATTCGCCCTTCAAGGGGAATGTCAAGGCCTGACAATCCGTTTGGATATCCACTCCCGTCCCATTTCTCATGGTGTGTACCAGCGAAGATTTTAGCGTATTTCAAAAAGTTGTGGTCATCGGACATAAGCTCCATATTGCTTATCGCTTCCACTCCGATATCCACATGCCGCTTGATTATTGTGAACTCTTCTGGTGTAAGCCTGGCTGGCTTGTTCAGGATAGAATCAGGTATAGCGATCTTCCCGACATCGTGGAGCTGGGATGATGGGACCAAGTAATTCATGTCCCAAGCTGCTATCTCATCCAGATAGATACCCTTCTCCTTCATTGTGTCTATAAGGCAAGCAAGGTATTTTTGGGTCCGGGCAACGTGCCCGCCTGTCACTCTATCCCGGGACTCCACCAGGTCTGCAATGATGTTGAGAACTGCGTTTTGCAATTTCCAGAGTTGGTCTGTTTTTGCGACCACCATACTATGCATGATGCCCATAAGGGAATCCAAATCTTTCTTATGCTCGATCAAAGACAAGTGCGTCTCAATCCTGCGCAGCAGCAACTTGTTATTGAAGGGCTTGAATATATAATCTAGAGCTCCCAGGCTCAGACCTTCCATTTCATCTTCATAGTTAGTATTTACACTGATAAAGATAAAGGGGATGTCTTTGTGCCTGCTATTTCGGATAATTCGGGCTGCTTGGTATCCATTGCATATAGGCATCTGCACATCCAGCAGAATCAAATCTGGAGTTTCGGTTTCTAAAGATAGCATCAGCAGTTCAGCTGAGTCTACAGCTTTAACATCATATAGGGGCGATAGCAAACTTTTATACAAAGTAAGATACGTTTGGCTATCGTCCACCACTAGAATTTTATTTTTTTGTATAACCATCAATTTGCACTCCCGGCATCAAAGCTGGCAAGAAAGCCTCTAATTTGCTCTACGAGGGCAGTAGTTCGGGCGGCAAGCGCTTGGTTGCGCTCTTTTATCCCATCGATGTTGCCATCATAAGCCATTCCTTCTAATAAAGCTGCCTGCTCTGATACATCTTTAGCGGCAATTTGTGCCGCAATCCCTTTCAAGGCATGGGCGTTGACAGCGAAGTCATACAAGGAACTCTCGTCAATCTTTACAAGTTTTTGGATGAACCCTGGCGCATCCCTTGTAAAAGATTCGAGTATCATGTGGTAGAATTCCACATCGCCTCCTATATAGGAAAGACCTGCTGTGTAGTCGAGGTCGGGGATATCCGGTGTTTGGCGGAAATTGTTCATTGTCAATTCATCTCCTAACGTGGTCTAAACTATAGTATGCAGATAAAGCCATTTTCGACACTAATTGACACAGATATGGGGAATTTTGTAGCAAAAATTGTTTGACAACATAACATAGTACAGAAAATTGTCGAAGAGGAAGGAAAGTATAATGAGCAATTTGTCAACTGAAAACCAGTTGTTCAATGGGAAATTAAAGTACTTGTTTCTCATTCCAATCGCTCTGCTGGTTGGATTTAGCATTTTTTACCAAGGAACACTAAACCATATGCAGCAACTAGCTATCGAAGAAAAGCTAGCTGAAAAACAACTTGAGATTGAGCTAGTTTTATGCGGCTCGAAATCATCGGATGATATCAGCGGAATGATCGAAAAACTAAATGCTCTTAGCAACTCATTCTCAATGTATTATGACAATTCTCTCACACTGTTGTCAGGGCAGCCGGCAGGTGGCTCTATTAACCTTTTGGAGTCAGAAGAATTTGTCGGCGCAGTCAGCGAGCAAGAAAGCGGGGAACTCGAACTTGTAAACTCAGATGGTTTAAAGGTTCATCTTTTCTTTAGATGGGCAGAAGACGGCTTTGGTGAAAAATCCTTGCTCGTCTCTGGATTTAACCAAACCAAAATCGCAAAACAGCACCAAGTGCTGATGGCGGGCATCATCGCCCAGATCTTTATCACTTTTGCCTTAAATATAGCCTTTGTGGTGCTCCTAAGCCACCTTGGCGTTATCTATTCATCCCGAAAAGGCGAAAACAAATGGAGATCCTTGCAATGGTAGGCGATGGCACGACTTTTAATATCGTCGCCACAGCTCTCCTCGCAGTATTTGGCGCGCTAGCCAGTTTTCTGAGCAAAAAAGACAAAGAGCCCACTAAGTTCTCAACCATGCTTACAAGCTGTTTTGTCGCAGCTTTTGCTGGTATTTTGGCGCACTTCACATCTCAATTTCTGCAATTGGACACTAACTTGTCATATGTGTTGGCAGGTGTATTTGGATGGGGAGGTCCTCAAATGCTAGATGCTTTGATCAGCATGGTAGCTGGCAAAACCGGCCTTGACATTCAAAAGGGCGAAGGCGGCGCAGAAGCACCAGGGTCTAAAAAAAACAAAAATGACGCTGATGTCTACGTCAAAAGCCATGAGGATGCCAACGATGAAGATGGCGACCAAGACTTCACCAGCAATGGCGAAGAGTTTTCTTAGCAACAAAATTTAGACATCAAGGCGAAAAGATGGCTGGCAACAGCCATCTTTTTCATTTGCCCTAGGCTTTAGCCTGTTGATGGCAGTGGGCTTTTTACAGCCAATTGATGATAAAACTCGCAACGAGCCTAGCTCAATGGAAACTGCCTCCCTTTGCACAGCGGCTTCAAAAATGAATTGCGATGTATAGGTTGCGCTGATGTTTTGGACAATGCAAGCTGTTGTTAGCATGCAGGAAATGCATCTCTACCCTCTCATTCGTTTAGATTTGATAGTTGGGCACCGTAAGCGGATAGCGGCAAGCGAGCTTGCCGGTACATACATGACATTCATTAATTTAAGGCAGGATTTTCGGAATATGAAGACATCACAATTGAAAATATGGCCGAGTCTGATACAGTAGCCAGCCGGAAGCCAAAGGGCGCAAAGGGGGGAGCGGGGCCGGCAAGGCTTTGCAAAGATAGTTGGGGCCTGCAGGCCCAGGAACCGGGACAAAGGGGCCCGGGGCATATATATGCGCCTTTTGCGCCTGGAGCCGCCCGTCCACATGAACATAAAAAAGATCCGGCGCCTGATGAAAAGTATGGACCCAAGCGCCCGGCGCGCAAGGCGAGCCCGCACCGGAGGATAGCCAAGGCGTTGAAGGCCGACACCACTTTCCCGGACATCCTGGACAGGGAGTTCGAGGGCAGAGGCCCAAGGGCTGTGCTGTTGACAGGCATCACATACATAATAAACGGCAAAACGCCGCGCTGCCACATGTGCGCAATCATTGGCGGGCGCGCCAAGGAGCTGCCCGCATGGAGGCCCGTCGGATCTCTCGAGATTGATTTTGTGCTTTGAGTGCGTAAACGGCCTCATTGCAAACCACGGAGCATCCTTGTCCGCAGAGGCGCTGGCCCATATCCCGGCCAAGGCCCGCGCTACACAAGCGCCAAGCCCATCCAGATTGTGGGAGGCAGCGGGCTGCGGCAGCCCATGCCGCGCAAGGCAAACTGCCGGGGCAACGCGCCGCAGGAGTCTTTCTATGGCCACATGAAGGACGGGCTGGACATACCAGGGCTGCGCACATTTGAAGAGGTCCTGCCAGAAATTAGCAGCTGGACCGGCTGCTGCAACAATGGGCGCTGCCAATGGGATTTGGCCAAGCTTTCGCCAAGGGAGCGCCACAAACACCTGGAAACCGGCGTGTATCCTTTAGTTATGCCGAAACCGGAAGAGCAAGCCTAGGGCTGGCATGGCGTCAAGCGGCAGGCTTTGCCGGCTAGGGGTTTTCTGCAAGCAAATGCCCAGCTCGCAAACAATAAATGAAAACCAAGGAAGGGAGGCGGCGGCATGAGGCTGGAAATAAAAGAAGATCCAACGTGTTTGTTGTTCCGTATGGAAGAGTTTGATGGCTACACAAGAACAGTTGGCGCTATGGCTGATGGCGGGTATAGGGAGCTGTCCAGGCGGTTCTGGAGAGAAGGGGGATGCCTGGGGGCTGACCCGTGGCGCATGCATGGCGAGGACGGGAGGCTGATGGATTTCATTAGTGCTTTGCGCATTGCGTAAGAGATGGCTGCAAACCCGGAAACCTGCCGCATGCCAGAATGGGGCAGCGCTCCAGAAACAGAATGGGATGGCGCTGGGGAGCCGCCCTTTTAGGGTTGCGGCAAAAAACGCGGTGGGGCTGCCCCGCCGCCCTTAAGGGAGAAGGGCTGGCAGCAGGCTCTGCCTGCTGCCATAAGGCCAAGTGCTAAGATCAAGAACAAAGGCCAAAAGCTAAGGTCAAGATTAAAAACCTAAAGTGTCCTTGGCAAAGGGTACACTAAATATGCTGCCAAGATAGCAATGTTGCGTTTATTATGGAAAACAACCTATTTTTGTGCTTTTTGGGGTTATTGCTGCCATCCGTCTTTCAAATGGACAATTGGTATGCCACAATAGATTCGTATAGATAAGATATGGAGGGCTTGTTTGGTTTCTAGCTGGTCAATTTTTTTTATGGTTTTTTCTATCGCCCTTTGCCTGCTGTCGACTGCAGGGTTGTTTTTGCTGCTCAGAAAAAGGCTGAGGTTGAAAATTGCCCCTGTCTTCATTGGGGCATTGTCATTCTTTGTCTTTGCCTTGGTTTTGGAGCAGCTGCTCCACAGCTTTGTGCTACAAAGAGGCGAAACTGGAGATATTGCGCTGCTTTACCGGCCTTGGCTCTTTGTTTTATATAGTATTTTTGCGGCAGGATTATTCGAGGAGACAGCCCGGTTTGCTGTCTTCAAACTGCTTAAGGCAAAATACACAGGGGTTTCCACAGCAATTTCGTATGGAATTGGCCATGGGGGATTGGAGGTGGCGCTCACCTGCCTTTTGGCTATGGCCGCAAACTTGGTTCTAAGCCTAATGGCCAATACAGGCAGGGGCATTGGCCTGCCAGAGGCACAAGCTGCAGCTGTTATGGCCGCGCTGGCAGAAACCAAGCCGTGGATGTTTGCTATAAGCGGGATTGAGCGGGTGTCAGCAATGGGAATACACATTTCAATGTCAGTTTTGGTGTGGCATGCTGCCAACACCAAGGGAACCGCTTGGCTATACCCCTTGGCCATATGCCTGCACGCGCTGGGAAACCTGGCGGCTGGCTTGTACCAAGCAGGGCTTTTGGGCAATTTGTTTATTGTTGAAATCGCTACAGGGATAGCATCGGGCTTTTACGTGTTTTTAGCTATAAAAATCCATGGGCGATTGCAATAGCGACTATTTTTTATAGGAACACATGGCCGGACAAGAATCCTTCTTTTGCATAATCCACTCTCAAGGAATAGCTTTCGCCTCCCGGCTCCAGCTATTCCTTGAGAGTGGGGCTCGCCTCCAGCTGCTGCAGCTTGTCCTTATGGTCGTCTCCAGCGTCAAAGCCACTTCGCCATTTTGAATGGTTGCAGCGCCGCCCATGCCCGCCAAGGCTTTTAGCCATAACCTGCAGAGCTGTGGACTAGCGGGCATCCGCAGGCGCCTATATTCTTGGGCAACGCAGCTCTCTAAGACCTTAGGCTAACGACAAGGGCTTGCTACTAGATTCCAGCGCAAGAGCCCCGCTTCAGGCGCCACCAGGCGCTAAGTGGCAGGTTATTGACGGTTGGTTATTAAATTATTCAAACCGGTGATGTAGTTGCCATAACCCTGTTTATCGCATTGAGGTACGCATGGATCGAAGCTTCTATGATATCTGTCGACAAGCCTTTTCCAGTGTAGTCTTGGCCATTATGGCGCACTCTCACTACAACTTCCCCCAAAGCATCCACACCTTCTGTGACAGCTTTGATGTCGTAAGAAGCCAGGTGCCACTCCCCTCCAACAATCCTCGATATAGCATTGTATGAGGCATCAATGGGGCCGTCCCCCAATGCGGCTTCTGTGAATGGGTTGCCTTCATGGACCAGGCAAATGCTTGCCATTGACATCATCTTGTTGCCGCTTTGGATTTGAAAGGATTCCAAACTGTAGAATTCATTGCCTGCAATTAGCCTGTTTGTTATCAGGGCTTCCAAATCATCATCTGATATTTCCCTCTTTTTTGAGGCGACATTCTTAAAATCCGCAAATAACGCATCAATTTGCGGCTGTTCGAACGCATATCCCAACCTTTCCAGTTTTGAGGCAAAGGCGTGTTTGCCGGACAGCTTGCCCAATACGATCGCGCTCTCTTGCCTCCCGATTGACTGCGGGGAGATAATCTGGTATGTCAGCGGGTTTGCCAAGATTCCATGCTGGTGAATCCCAGATTGGTGGGAAAATGCGTTTTGCCCCACTATGGCTTTGCACAAGGGGACTGGAACGCCTGTCAAGCTCGCTACCCTCGCTGACACCCGGGAAAACTTGGATATGTCCACATTGTGGGCAATGCCTAGCTCCCTCTTTATTTCCAGAGCCATAACCACTTCCTCCAGCGCGCAGTTTCCTGCCCTCTCCCCAATGCCGTTGATGCAAGCCTCAAATTGGGTTGCCCCCGCCCTTAGCGCTGCTATTGTGTTTGAAACGGCTAGGCCAAGGTCGTTGTGGCAATGGGCGGCTAGAATTGCGTTGCCAATATTGGGCACATGCGCAATAACCCCGCTGACCATGGCTGCATATTCATCCGGAAGGCAAAAGCCCACAGTGTCGGGCACACTGACGGTTGAAGCTCCTGCGGCTATTACCTGGCAAATAACTTCTTGGAGGAACTCGGGGTCTGTGCGGGATGCGTCCTCGCAAGAAAACTCCACATCCCTTGACAGGGTTTTCGCAAAAGCGACGCTTTCAATCGCAGTCTTTAGGGCATCCTTTCTGCTCATCCTCAATTTATGCTCCAAATGCAAATCGCTAGTGGCAAGGACTATATGGATGCGTGGGCTCTTAGATTCTTTTATAGCGTCGTAGGTCGCCTGGATCTCTGGCAGCGTAGCCCTGCACAAGGCAGCGACAGTTTTGCCTACTGCCTTTGAGGCTGCTTGGCATGCCTCAAAGTCTGCTTTTGAGGATGTCGGGAAACCGACCTCGATTATATCGACGCCCAATGATTCCAGCTGGCGGGCGATTTCGATTTTCTCATTCATTCCTAGATTCACTCCGGGGGTTTGCTCCCCATCCCGAAGCGTCGTGTCAAAAACAAATATCTTGCCCATTGTCCGCCCTCCCGTTTGATTTTTTATACTATTGCAGTTGTTTCCTTGTCCAAGCCAAGGTATTCGATGGCTTCCTCAACCAGCTTGTACTTCAAGATTTTGCCTGCAGCGTTCATCAAAAAGCTGTCTACAAACCTTACATACCTGGGGGTCTTGTGGCGCGCCATGCTTGCCCTGACATAATCTGCAATCTCTTCTTGGGTTGCCGATTCGCCCTCATTCAGTATCACAAGAGCCATAATCTCTTCGCCATACTGTTTGTCTGGCACTCCGACAACTTGGACATCCTTGACTTTGGGGTGTGTGTACAGAAAGTCCTCGATTTCCTTCGGATAGATATTTTCCCCGCCACGGATGATCATATCCCTGATCCTGCCAGTTATCTTGAAATTCCCGTCTGGCATGCGCAGGGCAAGATCCCCTGTGTGGAGCCATCCGTCTTGGTCTATAGCCTCAGCTGTGGCGACAGGCATCTTGTAGTAGCCCTTCATGATGTTGTACCCTCTTGCCACAAACTCTCCTATGGTATTGTCAGGCACATCCCTCCCTGTTGCGGCATCCACGATCTTGCATTCGATTTCTGGAAGAGGTCCTCCAACGGTGTTGACTTTGATATCCATGCTATCATCAGCACTGCTCATTGTGCAGCCTGGGGAGCTTTCTGTCTGCCCAAAAACTATTGTGATGTCAGCCATGTTCATCTTGTTGACCACATCACTCATAACTTTTGCCGGGCAGGGGCTTCCAGCCATTATCCCTGTGCGCATTGATGAAAAATCAGTGCTCTCAAACAGCTCGTGGCCCAGCATGGCGATAAACATTGTGGGCACCCCGTTTACAGCAGTCAGCTTGTGTTTATGGATCAGCTCAAGGCCCAATCTTGGCGAAAACGCTTCCACAGGGTACATAGTAGACCCATGGGTCATACTCGCTGTCATGGTCAACACCATTCCAAAACAGTGGAACATGGGGACTTGTATCAAAAACCTGTCGGCTGTGGACAAATCCATGCGGTCTCCAATGTTTTTGCCATTGTTGATAACATTGTAGTGTGTCAACATTACGCCTTTTGGGAAACCAGTTGTGCCTGATGTGTATTGCATGTTGCAAACGTCGTGGCGGCTCAATGATGCAGCCCTCTGGTACACTATTTCAATAGGGGTATTGCCGGCCATTGACAACGCCTCTTCCCAAGACATAGCCCCAGGCAGCCCAGATCCTGCTGAAACGACATTGCGCAGGAACGGAAGCCGTTTGGAGCGCAGCGCTTGGCCCGTTCTCCTCTCGGCAAGCTCTGGGCAGATTTCTTGGATTATGGCATTGTAGTCAGAATCTTTGAATCCGTCAATCATAACCAAGGTATGGGTGTCTGACTGGCGAAGCAGGTATTCAGCCTCATGTATCTTGTATGCTGTGTTGACTGTCACCAAGACAGCCCCAATTTTTGTCGCTGCCCAGAAAGTGGTAAACCACTCGGGGACATTAGTTGCCCAAATTGCGACCTTGTCCCCCCTCCGGACACCCATTGACACCAAGGAGCGGGCAAAGGTGTCAACTTCGTCCCGGAACTCGCTGTAAGTCTGAGAGTAGCCAGCAGGATCAAACACAAAGGCAGGCTGGTCTGGAAACTCTTCAGCAACCCGGTCAAGAAGCTGGGGAAAGGTCAAGTCGACAAGAGTCTCTTTTTCCCAGATAAAGTATCCTGTGCCTGATTTGTTTTGCTGCAGGCTTGAACGCGAAGCGCCATGGGATGGCCCCAGGTACTCCAGCATGTAGTTTGAGAAATGGGGAATTACAATAGCTGAATCCTCAATGCCCGCAATCCAGCGTTTCAGCCACTCAAGGCTAATATAGCCATCGTAGTCGATTGAGCGCAAGGCGCCCAGGAATTCTGCCACAGGCAAATCCCCTTCTCCCATCAGCTTGTATACAGGTTTTCCATCGACAATAAGGGAGTCTTTGATATGCACATGTTTGACCAAGGAGCCCAGGTTCTGCACTGTATCTTGCGCCGACTCGCCCGCGATTCTGTAAGGGTGGTGCAAATCCCATAAAACGGCGACATTGTCGCTGCCTACCGAGCTTACCAAGTCCATAAGCCGCTTGGTATCTGAGTAAACGCCATTTGTCTCCACAAGAAGTATGACAGAAGCTTTATGGGCGTATGCCGCAAGCTCTGAAAGCTCGCTTGCAACCCATTTGTCGTCAACCTCCCCTTCCGGGTATGCGGCCCTGTCTGCCAAGACCCGGACAAACTCTGTGCCAAGCGATTGGGCCAAGTCGATATAAGCCTTGATTTCGGCTTTGTTTTGCCTAGACAACTCCACATCCTTTAAACAGCAATTTGATGACAGGCATGGTATTTCCAAGTGAAGTGATTTAAGCTTTTGTTTTGTTGCTTCGATTTCTTCAGCAGAAAAGATTTTTGACTCGTAGGCATCGACATCATTGCCGATCCCCCGGATTTCTACTCCGTCAAACCCGCAGTCTTTAGCCATTGAGTAGATCTCAGGCCATGTCAAGTTAGGGGTAGCAAGTGTTGAAAAAGACAATTTCATCAAATTTTGGCGCAGAATGCCCCGCTTGCAAGAAAGCAGAGGGAAGGAATGCGCCTCCTCCTTAAGTTAAATATAAAATGGGCAAAATGCTTGGATAGCCCGCCCACAAGCTGCCGCCCGCTGGTTAAAACCACTTTGCCAACAGTGTTTGTGGATTTTTGTGCTGACACAGTTCTGCCTGTCTTTGCCTAGTTTAGGCTGCCCATCCATGCCGCTTTTAAGCAGCATATAGGCATCAAGGATAAATCCCTAGTTAGCGTAGAGCGAAGAAGCTATAAAAAAAACGCCTCTAAATTGCTAGAGGCGAATAATAATCCGCGGTACCACTCTAATTGGGCAAAGTGCGCCCCACTCAGTATGCATCAAACAATGCACTTCTCTTTTAACGGCGAGAAAACCCGGCCAGGCCTACTGCTTTTTTCGGCTGGCAGCTCGAGGGGGAGAGGATTGGTATGGCATCCAGCGCCTCGCACCTAGCAGCGCCTCTCTGTGTCAGCCATTTTCCAAGGCATAAACCCTGTCATCGCTTTTTCAATTGGTTTCATATCCAATTTATATAATATAATAAACAGTCACAGTGGATTTGTCAACAATAATATTAAAATGCGATAAACAGGAGATTTGATGGTGAATAGCTACTGTTGCCTCCCGATTTTATCAACATTCCGAACTTTCTTTGTTCTATGGGCAAAACCAATGGCATACCGCACGCCTTTGTATAGTTTGAGCAGTTGAAGCCATTGCCTGTGCTTTTTAGCAGAAAACTGCCCACGCCTACATCCCTCCTGCCACTGCGCCTAGCTGCGGCACTCCATACTCTGCCTCGCACTGTTCTTGTTTTATCAATGCAAAAAAAGGCTTGGATTCTTATCCAGCGATTGCCATACCAGCTTGTTTGCCCGATTTTTATAGGTGATTGCCGGTAATTTTATTGGTTTTGCCCATAATGCTTTCTTTAGCTGGCACAAATGAAAATCGAAAATGGGACATAATAAAGCATTTTGAATATTTTTCGATGCTATGCGAAAAAAAAGCATATTGCAAATATTTCCAGTATTACTAATTGATAATAGCCTGTTTTCGTAGTAGAATCATTACATGTATCACTGAATCGTTTGGAAATAATTATTGCCACAATACAAACACGCCCTCATCTTGATCTGAAATATAAGAGATAACCGCTATTAACCTACCTTGGAGGGCCAGGAGAGCAATGGCATTGCGAAAACCGGCAAAAAATAACAAAATCAAGGAAGATATCTACACCACCTCAAAGAAAGCGTTTTACGAAAGGGGCTTTTTAGACGTAACACTAAAAGAAGTGGCAGAGCAACTGGGCATACCAGCCTCGCTTATTACATATTACTTTAAGACAAGAGACAACCTGGTTTCATGTATCTTTGATGATTTCTTAAAGTCCATCCGAAACAGGATTGAATCTTATGCGAATTTGAATATCAGCTCAATACTTTTCCAGCAGATTTTGACATCATATATCTATTACGACATAGTGCTGTCTGATGAAAATAACACCCGTTTTTTCAAGGAGATCCTTTTGCGCAAAAACGACTCATACCAATACTACTCGCCAGCCTCCGATGAGTCTTGCAAAGCAATAGCCCATGAGTTTGGGCTCACAATCACACAAGTGGAGTATGAGATTTTTGCCCAAATGCAATCTAGCGCCAAGACGGCATTTTTCAGGCACTATTTCACCAATGACATGGGTCTTGACATATTGCAAATCGTGATGTTCCTAGAGGGCTCGTCCGCTAGGCAGATCGGGATTGACGGCAAAGTGGTCAACGATTATTTGATGCGGACCCATGCTGTTATCAGGGATATAGACTATTCAGACCTTAAGTTTCTTGTCTAAGGATTTAGCATATAAAAGCGCTTGTCCTGCCATATGCTTTTATTGGCTTGATAGAGCGCTGTAATCCCCTTTATCCTTGGCGCTTCCTTTTACTTGACAGGCCTTGAACGCATCCAGACAGTTTTGGCTGCCTTTTGGGCGTGGACTTTTGCGTTTGGGGGGCGCCAAGATAGGTTGAAATTATGCGAATGGGCATGTTTTGGGATATTTGTTGGATTTATGTGTGGTTTTGGAGTATGAAAAACATTTTGCGGTAAATCTATGGCACATCACACGATCAATTGTCATATTATGCACCAGGACTTTAGCTAGGTTGATTCGTTGGTACTTATTAGATGACAGCGACACCCATGCCGGGCGCGCCCAAAAACACAGCTCAGCTGTACTTACTAGCTAAGCTGTGTTTTTTTATTGGCTAACTAATGCCGCATTTTGGAATATTGTCCCGTTTAATGGCAGCATTCCTGATAGTTCAATCCATTTGTCAATTGTCGATTGTTTACCCGCTTATCTTCCTTCATTAACTGTAGCGGTGTACCAAAGCCTTAGCATATAAACACTGACCTGGCTATCCCCATTCCAACTGAAGCAATTATCCACTGCACATTCTCTGGGTTCCAAATCCCCTTGAGGGCTTTGGCTGTTCATTAGCTGTTCCAGCCTGTCCTGCATAATCGAGATTTAGCAGGTATATAATTGTTCCTGCAGCCACAACGTTGCCAAATATTATTGCGAGGACAAGGATCTTAGCGCTCTTCTTCATAATTATTCCTGCCTTTCGTTTTGCTACTTTTGCTACATCCCTCGGCTCTGCGAATCTTTATGCCTAGAGATACACGCAATGGATGCTACTCAAAACTGAGCCGCCACGGCCTAGAAGGCGGCAGATTTCAGGTTGTGCGGCTGGAAGCCGCCTAAAGAGCCTTAAAGCTCGTCGAGCAATACTTTATGTTTTACGCGAAGGGTGCAGATGTAGGGCATTGCCCCGCGACTTTCGATAATGGCAGGATGTTTGCTGCCATTATCGAAAATGGGGCAAAAAAAACTACACAGGACACGATGAACGCAGCGCTTTTGAGGAAGCTTAGAAGAGCTAGCTATGCCAAAGCGGACCATAAACGGGAGAAGCCCTGGCCCGTCGATGCTGGCCATCGACTCAAAAAGCATTAAAAACGCATTCACAGCAAGCGGGAAAGGCTATGATGCGGGGAAAAAAATATCAGGGGCGAAAGTGCGCTTGGGGACTGGAATTTTAGGGCTGCCCATGGCATACATATCACGACAGCCGATTTTACAGACAGGGATGGGGCAATAGAGCTGGCTACAATTAATGCCGGCAAATATGAAAGCTTTGAGACTGTTTTAGCCGGCAGCGCTTATACTGGAGAGAGCTTTGCTAAGCAATAAAAGGGCTGGTTGACTCAAAAGTCGAAGTTGTCAAACGCAACGAGGCCCATATGTTCATAGTCCCTCCAAAAAGATGGATTGTTGAAAGATCATTCGGATGGGCCGACAATTGCAGGAGGCTGTAGGTTTGCGAAAGCCGCTTGGGCACATTTTGCCAAATGTTTGTTTTATCATTCCTTTCAGTTCTTTTGAGGAGATACTAAACATCCTCTTAGCGGTGTGTAGAATGCTGCCATAAAATGCCGTTAAATGTAACATAAGCTGTTTTATTGGCATAATATGCTATCGGTTGGCATATAAATTAAATCTTGTCTATATTAAAGAACAACTTCTCAAACTTCTTTCTGTTTCAAAGGGCCGCGCCTTGAAGGCGCAGCCCTTTGCCTAAATAGCGTTTAGTTTTTATTTTCCAGCCTGTAGCACATACCGTAGGCGTTTAGCATATCATGCTTATGGATGAGGACGATTATTGTCTATAATTCCTATTTCTAACCTTATATTGTTTAACACCTTTTATACTTGACACTTGGGCTGCGCAGCAAAGCGCAGCCCTTTTTTCAGTGTTGGCAACTAGACAAGCTTCCGCTATTTTGAGCTTATTCCATTTACAGCTGCAGTATTGCGTTTCGAGGTTTGGGTTTGTTATTTTGGAAAACAACTGCGCTATTTGCCTGCGCCATGTATCCAACTAATCAAACTTGGCAAGAGCAGGGCGTATAAGAACTATTAAAACCGCGCAGCCTCCAGGCTAATCCCGTAGATAGGTTATCAAGTCGAAAAAATGCTAGTTTTAGGCGATAATGTAATTATCCCGGATCTTGGCATGGCATCTAAAAAGAAACTTCCCAAATTAGTATAAGAACCATTGTCAATCTGATGGCATGGCGCATTTATATATACTGTCAAGGAGATTTAGTCTCAAATATTTATTTCAGGGAGAAAACAATATAATGTCATTGCCAATTTTTCCGTCAGATGCCCAAAACTACGAGCCAATTGGAATTAACAACTCAATAGCCCAAATATTCTCATCCATCGCTATGGAAGAGCTTGCGTTAAGCCATATCCTCAATGCTGAAGGAGAAAAGCTGCAGTATGTGCTTTCCACAGCAGGGCTTGATCCGGATGTCAACGACTTGCTTGATGTTAATACAAGTGTGAGAGACATGATCTCGACAGTGTCTATGAGCCAAATGTTCCTATTAGGCAAATTGACATCAGCAATGAGCTCATTGTAGGAGTAGCGCATACTCAAATGCGGACCGCCTTTCGAAAAGGCTCTCCCGTCCATGGAAGCAACAGGCCCGCTTCGGGAAGGGCCCCTAAAAATGCAATAGCGCCTAAGCTATGCATGGGCCACAAAGAAGCCTATAGCCGCATAAACGGCTAGCAAAGAAGCAAGAGCATGCGCCTTTTAAAACTATTCAAAAAGTCCAGAATGGCGTTGTGCGCATTTATGCAATCAACAACATGTCCATTGAACCGCAAACAGGATCGCAACTGTGCCCACAAGGAGCCCTTTGGCTAAAAGCATTACGAAAAACCATTTAGCCAAACCCAGGATACTCGCTGAAGCGAAGTGTTCTAAAACAAAGAGCGGAACGGATGTTGGAGTTGTCCATCCTGCCCTTTGGATAGATAAAGATTTCTTTGACACAATACCCTGACCACAAATAGCTGTTCGGCACATAGCTTAAAAAACAACAATAGCATTAGTACGATTTACATGATTCTTTTGTCAAGTCCATAATAATTGGAGCCCCCTCGCCTCGGGGCTCCAATTATATTTTTGCTTAAAAAGCACATATTTAATTATTAAGGGCATACCGAATGTGGATTTAGCGCAGCAGTTGCATAATAGTGCTGAAAGTGTCTTTCTGAAGCTGCTTAAGCTGCCCTTGGGCAAAGCCGGGAGCAAGGGGGTACTCAGACTTGAATGAATCCCAGTCATGCAAGTAGGGGGATTTTGGCAACACGTCAATCGAGGGGTCGATTGTAAAACCTTCGAAATTAATCGGTTTTCCGAATTCCCCTCCTGGATTGCTATAAACGCCATAATCCCTGAACGTCTCACCGAGGGCTATCAAGTTCTCAAAGTTGATGTCTCCCAGATATAAAGGTCCTTTGTCAAAGTCGAAGGAATACCCTCCGCCTGGCATTAAGACATCAAGCATTTCTTTTGCTTTGTCAATAACATCCTGCTTGCTGCCATGGGCTACTGTTGAGAGGGGGTACATGCCTGTGAGCAGGAATTTCTTGCCCACTTTCTCTTTGAATACTCTTGGATCGCCATACTCAAATTGGATTTCAACCCCATGTGGCATATCTTGGATAACGTCAAGGAGCCTGGTCCAATCGTGCTCGCAAAAGAGGCGGGTCCGCGCTCCCCTGGCAGCCCACTGTTCCATGCACCTTTGCCAACTTGGCATCCAGATTTCAATGAAATCTTTCTCCCTCATATATGTGGGCATATGCAACGGCGAGCGGACACAGCCTAGCGGGTGCGGTTTGCCAGGATTGCCCCACACAAACATCAATGGAGTCACAGCATCACAGGCTTCTTTGAGCTCTGTGCGCCGGCGCCTGATATCTTTTGAGATTTCAGAAAATGAACGCAGCTGGTCTGCGATAAAGTCATATGGGGATGTGCCGCTGGTGCTTGATCCCCGGGGAGCTCCAGGCCAGTAGCCATGCTCGTCATAGAGCTGGGCTACAACAGGCGCCCCTTTGTCTGCAAAGCCTTTTAATAGCGACAGGCCCATCATAAAGTAGTTTACCGCCCCCACTGGCGCAAGCCCGAAAGATTCGAAATGCCTTGGGATGACATCCTCAAACAGGAAACCTACAGGGTCGGCGATCAGTTTCGGGTATTGGCTTGCATCCATGCCAATGACTTCCGGGTGCTGGGTGTAGCCTGTATTGGACATGACGAAGCTTTGGCTGCGCAGCAGCTGGAAGAAACCTGGGGAACGGCCCACAATCGATCCGGCCACTGTGAATGGGTAAGTGTCTGTGAATATCTGCTGTGCTATTTCAAACTTGGCATCAGCCAGCACTGAGGGGTCATAGTTGAAGTCGATGCTGCTAAGGCCTAAGCGCTCTGCGATGACCCTGTCAGGCACAGACAGCCTCATCGGCACTCTTTTTGGTATTTTATTGCCATAATGGTCTTCAAAAATCTGGTTGCGCTCTTCTTGGAGGGCTTTTATCTCGTCTCTCACTTATTGCCACCTATTTTTCGGATTTTTGTGTCATCGAAGCAGGTCTAAAAATGAATTCAAGGTCTCTTTTTGCAGCTGTTTGAACATTGGAGCGGCAAAATCCGGCGCCAATGGGTACTCGGCTTTAAAACCATCCCAATCATGGAGATATTTGCTCTTGGGCAATACTTCAATTGAAGGATCTATAGCGAAGTTCTCGTAGTTCACAGGCCAACCGTAGGACTGCCCAGGATTGTCGTATACAGCGTACTCATGGACAAAATCGCCGAGCGCGGCCATATTCTCGAAGTTGACATCTCCCAAGTAAAGGGGATTCTTGTCAAAGTAGAATATGTAGCCTCCGCCAGGCATCAAGATATCAAGCATTTGTTTGGCTTTATCCAATACTTGCTGCTTGGTGGAGCGGCCAACCATAGTTATAGGGTACATGCCGGTTAAAAGGAACTTTTTGCCGACTTTGTCTTTGATCTCCTGTGTGTCGCCATACTCGAATTGGATCTCGACACCGTGGGGCATATCTTGGATCACATCAAAAAAGCGGGTCCAATCATGCTCGCAAAACAAGCCTGTGCGCACGCCTCTGGCTGCCCATTGCTCCATGATCTTCTGGAAGGATGGCATCCATAGCTCGACAAAGTCTTTTTCGCGCATATATGTAGGCATATGCAACGGGCAGCGTACTTGCCCTTGTGGATCCGGGTTCGGCGGAAGGCTCCAGTTGAACATCAGGGGAACCATAACATCGCATGCTTCTTTAAGGGCTTCCCTATTTCTGCGGATATCTGTGGAGATGCCGGAGAAAGAGCGCAACTGGTCGGCAATAAAGTCAAAGGGAGCTACCCCTGAGCCTCCCGAGCCTCTTGGGGCGCCAGGCCAGTATCCGTGCTCTTTAGCTAGTTGCGCATTTATTGTAGCAAACGGGGCGCCAATTTGGGCAGTGTATGATGAGGCCATCATAAAATAGTTGGCAGCGCCTACTGCCCCAACGGCAAAAGATTTATAATGGGTCGGCAGCACATCTTCAAACAACAACCCGATTGGATCTTCTATCAGTTTGGGATACTGCCCTGGGTCCATGCCAATGACTTCGGGATGTTGTGTAAAGCCGGTATTTGACATAACAAAACTTTGGCTTCTAAGCAGCTGGTAGTATCCTGGGAACCGGTTGCCTACGATTCCTGGGGCAGAAAAGGGGTTTTGGTCAGAAAAAATAGTGCGGGCGATTTCTAGCTTGGCTTCGTCCAGCACAGACGCATCATAATTGAAATCGATGCCGCTCAACCCAAGGGACTCTGCGATGACCCTGTTAGGCATGGACAAGCGCATTGGCATCCTTTTGGGGATTGTGTTGTTATAGTGCTCTTTATACATTAGGATCCGTTCATCTTGCAGCGCTTTTACAGCTTCTAGCATCTTGTGTAGCCACCTCTTTCTCTTTTTAATTTAATATTAGTAATTATACATAGACAAGTCAATGCAAAATTGCATATGGCTGGGAATTTAAGAATTAAGTGGTTTTCCGGGATTTTTTGTTGCAAGCTGTAGTGAGCGCTGGGACAATACGCTTAAAGATGCAGAACTCAAGTTTCGCATTTGAAGAATGATTGCAAAATTAGACTAATCTATTAATCAAAACAACAGGAAAGCTCCCTAAAATCTAGTATAATATTGTTAAGTGAACAAATAAAACTAGAAAGGGAACCCCCTATGAATAACATTGTACCAGGCCATGAGCAGCAAAAAGCACCGGATTCGTTCTTTTCACGCCTGAAATTTGGGACGATGCTAAAGCAATGCAATTTCAACAAGCGCAGCGGAATGTCCTCCCTCGAGTTGCTGAAACTTATATTTTCGTTAATTTTTACACATAAGAGCTGGAGCCAAGCCCTGTCGTCGAACGACCCTGTGGCGACATCGAAGAAGGATGCAGCCTGCCGTTTCTTGGCGAACCCAAATAGCAACTGGGAGAAGCTCCTCCTGTTGGCAGCTGTCAAGATAATCACAAAAATCAGAAGGCCACAGGAGAGGGTCGTGTGGACACACTCATACTAGACACCACATTATATGGCCGAACCAGGAGCAAAGCGGCTAATTGTTGGCCAGAGTGTACGACCATGTAAAAGATGCATGCGCTCAAGGGATTCAGCCTGCTTGTTGGGGTTTGGAGCGATGGCGCGACGGTTGTTCCCATCAGTTTCCAGCTGCTAAGCTCGCGCGAGAAGAACCACCGGCGCCAGGAGATGGGCGGGGGCATCGACAAGCGCACACTCGGGCATAAGAGGAGGCTGCGCGCGCTGGTGAAAGAGAGCGGCCTTGCAGTGGAATTTGCGGTTTTAGCCCGTAAAAACAAGATTCCTTTCAAGTATGTGCTGGCTGGCAGCTGGTTTTCGTTCCCGATTTTCTTCGCCAAGCTAAAGGCTGCAAGCATCGAGCGCATCGCCAGGCTCAAGAAAATGCCTAATGTATATTGCCTCTGGGAAGGCCAAAAACTGACGCTTTCGCAGATTTACAGGAAGCTTCCAAAAAAAAGGGGCAAGGCAAAATTGCTTTGCGAGGCATTTGTTTCAACAATACCCTCAAATGAAGGCAAAATAGCTGCCAGGCTTAAAATTGTATTTGTGCGCAACAAGAACAAGAAGAAAGAGTGGCTTGCCATTGCGTCCACCGACATTTCCCTGGAGAACGAGGAGATCGTGCGTTTGTTCGACAAGCGCTGTGGCGTGGAAGTTTTTTTTAAGGTGGCCAAGAGCAATCTAGGCTTGGCAAAAGAGTTTTCGTGCAGGTCTTTTGATTCATTGACAGCTTGCACTGCGATAGTCTTCCTGCGCTATACAGAGGCGCAAAGGGACTCTTCCGACCCAAGGACAATAGGCTTTGCGATGAGGCAAGAGACACGGTATTCCTGGAGGTTCCCGACGAGCTGATGAGATATTTGGAAGGCTTCCTTAGAAATCAACTACCATACAATAACGTGTATTTAGACGAGTTGATGTGTAGATTTTTCGATGGAATGCCTGATGGAATGCGGTTTCAGCTCAATTATTGAGTTGCGAAACTTGAGCTCAGAATTACTCAAACATTTCGCGTCTGCGCCGATGGTGTTGAATCAGCGGATGCGGATATAAAAAATCAATACAATCGGCAAAGAGCACATCCGCCGCTCTTGAGAGGAGACAAAACCCATGCACCTGCTTCCTTGCTGTTTTTACACTTCCTCGTGTTGTAGACAATTTTGTTTCCCTATGCACATTTTTTAAATGCATAGTTGTGTTTCCTTATTGCCGTTGACAGGCTTTAGAGCGCCATGATAGTATAAATTAGCTATTCTGCGGCATATAAGCCCTAACATGTATTTTTACTGAAATAAGACTTGGCGAAGTTTTATTGGCGGCTATGAGGAAGGATTCTATTAAAATCACATACCAAATTCGTATTAAAAGGAGGAAGAATGGACGCAAAAGCTCTTCAGGCAGAGAGAATTTCACTCTATGACGATTACTACAACCACAAGATTCCAAAAAGGCTTCCTGTTTCAATGTCCACATCCCATCACATCCTAGCTGAGTTGGGAGGAATCGACTTTTTTGATTTCCAGTATGACTATGGCCGCCTCAGCGAAGAAGCGGAGAAAATGTGCGAACGCCTTTATTCAGACACTTGCCCAGTGGGCGGCGTCGGGGCGGCTTCCCGAATCCCGGCATATTACCAGTTGCTAGAAAGCCTTTCACTACAGATGGGCTCTGGCGGATTTGTGCAGCACCCCAACACCATAGGAATGCTATATGAGGATTACGAAGCCTTGATAGCTGACCCATATGCCGCGCTTCTCGAGATCGTCATTCCACGCCAGTTTCCCGGCTTGTCAATGGACGACCCTGTCAAGAGGGGCAGCGCTATACATATGTCAATCCAGTCCAGGCTTGAAGATGGCATGGGGCTAGCCCCGACCATCGCAGCCTTGATGGAGAAGTATGGATACTACCCTGGTCCGCCAAGAGGCTCGTCCGGAGGATTCACCACTGCGCCCTATGACTTTCTTGCTGACCAGCTGCGGTCCTTTACAGAGATTTCAAAAGACATAAGGCGCAACAGGCAATTGGTGTTGGACGCCTGCGAGGCTCTTTACCCGCTTATGTTCCTAAACGGCCTGCCGCAATTGCCAGCGCCACAAGGCGGCAGCGGCTCCCCTTTGCACATGCCTACATACATGCGCGAGAAGGACTTCGTTGAAGTATGGCTTCCAACATACCGCAGGATGCTCGAACAGTATGCGGCAAGGGGTGTGCGTATAAACATCTTCTGCGAGCATGACTGGATGAGGTACCTTGATATCTTGGCCGATTTGCCAGTCGGCAACACCTACCGCTTCGAGTTCGGCGATCCACAGCTAGTCAAGGACAAGCTGGGCGGCAAGTACTTTCTTTCAGGCTTGTATCCGATACTCAACGTGAAGACCAAGACTAAACAAGAGAATATCGACGAAGTCAAAAAGCTGCTTGACATCATGATGCCGGGCGGGGGCTATTTGTTTGGATTCGACAAGGGCCCGATACTGCTCAGCGACATCCCAATGGAAAACTACTGCGCAGTCGCCGAGACTGTGCGCGATTATGCTGTCTATGACAATGCCGGGGCAAGCTTTGGAACCCCGCTTAACAGCGAGAAATTCAAAGCCGATCCAACACCTAGGATAGTCAGCAAGTACGCCTTCAACTGGGATGATTTTAAAGCACAATACCCATATACCCCTGACTTTGCCAGGGAACGCATGGAACGCTACCATCACGACATGTACAAGTACTATATCAGCCTGCTCGGATAACAAGTTTATCGAACGTATGACGGTCCCGCAGCGCAGTTCGATACTGCCAAAGCCCGGCTCGAGGAGGTTGGCGGCCTCAAGCCGCTTCACGATTTTCGCTCCCTTGCCCGAAAACCTCTGCTGTAGATTTGCTTGCTTATTTCTCAATCGTCGTCACTTTCCAGGTACTTGAGTGTCCACGGACAGATTTCGATGCACTTTCCACAAATCAATCGGCACAGGATATTCTTGTTCAGGGTGTTTACTGATGGTGAAAAGATAGCGGATGTCTTCTTTGCTGCAGATGCAGATGCAGGAAGATTGTAAAGCCTCATCCTCTTCACAGTCATAAACTTCCCACTCAAGCACCGCCTCTTCCAAAACTGGCGCTTCGGAGTTATCTAGCACACGCTGTACCAGATTCCTGTAATAAGCGCCAACCCTAGCTCCTCGCTTCTTAAAATTCCCTTATTCCGACAGCATCTAAAATGCCTCTATACATTTGCGCTGTCCGGTTGTCCATCCTCTTGCCAATTGCCCTTCTGATAAGGTCTATCAACGACCTGAACCTGGTGTTTGGCATGGAGGTTGCAGCGACTCCACAGATTCAATGGATACAGGAGTTCCTGTTCTGCGAAAGCTACAAGTTTGTTTTTGGAGCACCATCTACGATAATATTGCCAATAGCCCGCCGCCAATTCTCAGGCGCATCAAATGGCGCCTCGTAAAGCAATCGGCTGGAACTCGTATTTGAGCTTGCGAAGCAATCCACAAAACTCAAAACTGAACAACTCCGCAACCAATCCGAAAGCCCAGCGGAAGCGGACCCTGGTTTGCCCACAGGCTGCCCGTTAATACGGCAACGCGTTAAGCACAGCCTCAAGAAGGGCCAGGGTCCCTGTGACACCCAGATGGGTCTTTGGAAGGATGTCAATGTAGCCCATGCTTGGCAGGGATATCTCAATGCCGCAAAACTGTTTTTTCTCCATCTTGAGCCCTGCAATAGTGTTGGCGTTGCCCAACACTATTTGGGCGCCTGAATCCGTCAACCCGTCTTCTAGCATATGCCTGCCGCCAAGCAGCTTGAGGGCCTGCTCCTCCCACTGGGCGGATGCGGGGCACACCACAGAAGCCGATTCGAATTCCATCCCCAAGTAACCAGACAAAAACCGCACATAGGAGTAAATTTCGCTATATGTGCCCTCTATCGCATAAGCCACCCCTTTGGGAAGGCCAGTCAAGCTATTGACCCGGGAAACGTTGAAAAATGCGGTTGCCCTGGCTTTTTCGCAATCTTGGAGGGCTAAAGAAGGGTCGGCGCCCAGAGCTTCGCATACCTGCTTGATAAAGGCTTCAGTTGCTCCAAATCCCAAGGGCAACCCGTCTGGGATGATGTATTGTGTGCCGAAGCGCTCTTCCAGGTATACAGCTACATCCAAACCATATTCTGGATGCAGGACAATATTCAAGGCTGCCTTGTTAACGTTAGACAGCTCCTCCACCGTGCTGTTGGCCAAAAGAAAACAATTTATTTTGATACCGCAAAGGCTAAACAACCTCGCCAGCTCAATTTTATCCCCTTTGAAGTTTTTATGGTAGATGCAGAGCCCGATGATGTTTACAGTTTTCTCTTCCGGTTTGGCGGATGTGTAATGCAAGCTGTCCAAGACTGCCAAGCTGGCGGTCGAAAACCCCTTCGCGATCTCTGATGAAAAACCGGGAGACTCGATTGACGCGAAAGGCGTGTCGGGCAGCATATCCGCCAGCAAGGCTTTTATATCATCTCCGATCAGGGCAGCCCCTGGAGAGTTGGTCACAGAGAGAAAGGCAAAATCCGTGTGCGCTTTCACAAACTTGACAAGCTCTGCAAGTTTGTCAATGCTCCCAAAGACATAATCCTTGCTGTCGAGGTAAGTGCTGGGAACCCGGGGTTGCCCGAAATACCAGTCTTGGGGGAAATTCAATGGGTCAAACTCATATTGGCGGTAGCTTTGGGCATCAGAGACAGCGCTGTGGAAGTATTTGCACCCCGTTGGCGAGTTAGCTATGTTTATTGATTTCTCAATGCCCTCAAAAGCGAAGAGGGCTCCAGAGAAGCTGTCTGGGTAGGTTGTATATAGGTAGTTTTCCATTTAGGCCTTCCTTTTATATATGGTTGCTTGAGGGTATAATCTTGTTATTGAAGGGATGGTTTAACATGGATCCATTTTCAAGGACAAGTTTGCTTTTGGGGCGCGATGCTATTGGCAAGCTATCCACAAAACGGGTAGCTGTGTTTGGGGCTGGCGGCGTAGGGGGGTATGCTATCGAAGCGCTGGCAAGAAGCGGCGTCGGCTCAATAGACATCATTGATGGTGATACGGTATGCATAAGCAATATTAACCGGCAACTTGTCGCATTGCACAGCACTATCGGCTCATATAAAGCTGATTTGTACGCTTTGCGGGTGTTGGATATCAACCCAGGCATCCATGTTTGCGCCCACAAGTTTTTTTTCTCCCTAGACACTTGTATGGCCTTCGACTTTTCAAGCTATGACTATGTCATCGACGCCATTGACTCCATTGAAGAAAAAATACTGTTGATCAAAACTTGCAAGGATGCGGGCGCCCCCATTATCAGCAGCATGGGAGCGGCTGGCAAGCTTGACCCTTCAGCGTTCAAATGCGTCGACATATATTCCACCAAGGTATGCCCCATGGCAAAAACCGTCAGGCAAAGGTTGCGTAAAATTGGCATTGAGTCCCTTAAATCAGTCTACTCTGAAGAGGAAGTTGTCCGCTCTCCTACTGCCGGCATGGTTGAGGGATGCTGCTGCTGTACATGGACAGCCCAATGTGGCAAAAGCGGGGACAGCGCTAATGGCAGGCATCCCATGGGCAGCAGCATATTCGCCCCTGCAGGCGCAGGGCTGTTGCTGGCAAGGGAGGTTATTGGCGGCTTGCTTGGGTAAAAGCTACTCCGGAAAAAACCTTCCTGAAAACTTCGGCATCATTTCGCCATGAGGGCTCGGTTGTGTTTTGCTTGGCTTCCATCATGGTTGCCCACCTGCCCAGCATTTCCAGGGCTGATAAGAACCCTACATCAGGGCACATGGGTATCGTGTCGGACACAAGGGCATATCTAGTTTCATTGACATAGGTGCTCAGCATGATATCCGGAGCCAATTCCCGCTCGTCCTCAAAGCGCTTGTTCCTGTCGTAGTGTTCCTCAATCGGGATATTAGATGCCAATTTTGTCCTATATCCCATGTCCTGGGAAAAGTTTGGCAGGGCTATTTTAAGGATTTCTATGCCCACATCATTGCAAGCCGCGATAATCCAATCGATGTCGCTGTTGTAGGTGATGATAAACATCCGCTTGCCTGAAAGCGTTTTTTTCAACTCTGCAATTTGCTGGTTGTAAATTGCCTCATATCTTTCGCAGATCTGCTCTGCTGGATTGGGCATGCCAAAGAAGCTTGCGACTTTGCCAATCCACTCCTTTGTCTGGTGGAAGCCTACAGGCAATGGCATATCCAAGAACTTAGAACCGTATTCGGCCTCAAAGAAACTTTTTAGCAGCAATCCTGTATAGTCGGCATATGCCAAAATATTCAAAGGGGCGCTGGTGAAGTTTTTCAGCGATTCGAATGTGGTGTCCGACAAAAACCGGCAATTTATTCCGATGCCCATCTCTTCTAGCAGTCCGCGCACAAACTCGAAATTTGGTTTTGTGTTTTTTGCTATAACTTTCTCAAAGACTATATTTACTGTCTTGTCTTTTATGGGCGCAGCCGGGTCGATTATCTGCTTTGCCAAGGAGGTGTATGCCATAAGCATGCCTTGCAGGTAGTCGCCAGCCAGGTTCCCGTCTGCCTCGATTGTGACAACTTTGGTTGTGGCATTTGACATTGGCGGCAGTGTCGTCAAGTCATCCCCTATTATCCCAGACGGGCAAGAGCTGATGGCTATTATTGCCGGGGGCTCTTCCAGCATCAAGGACGCCACTTTGTCTTTGAGCTTTTGGGTGGAGCCGAAAACCATGTCGGACTCGTCCATGTCAGTAGACGCGAAGTTGGGGGAGATTGATGCCGGCAGTATAGACCCCCTCTCAAACAAGCCTCTCCTACCTGATGAGGTAATGCTTGCAAGGGATATGTAAGAACAGCTCTTTGGCGCATGGGCAAGGACTTTGCAGTTTGTAAGCTGAATTGCTGTTGTGGCAGCCCCATTGAAGGCACATCCGTGGAGGGGTTCGTTAAGCAGCATATTCTTTGACAAGTATTTGTAAGCAGGGCTAGCCTTGGGAGAGGGCTCTATATCGGCAGTTTGCCGGCTTGTTGCAGGACCCGGGTTTTGGTTTGGCGCCCAAACCGGGGATGTTGTCCCCAAAATGCGCTCTTCGAGCTCTTCATCTGTGACTGGCACAGCCGGGTAGCGCTTTGCGCCAAGCGTGTGGGAGGCAAGGTCCATAAACTGTTTTGCCAGATGCGGAGGGTTGCCCATCTGGATTATGGTCATCCTTTGCTCTTCTGCAAACGCAAATGCGTCTTCCCTATCGAAAACTGCGCATATCGGCAAGCCAGACACTTGGCTGAAAGCCTCAATGCGTTCGTCTTCCCCTGGCAGATTGCGCTTATTGTATATGATGCCGGCGACTCGGGGGCGGCCGGCATCGTATTGGGCCACACCCCTAAGTATGTTGTTTGCGGCATAGATGCTCATAAACTCGCCGCTTGACACTATATACACCAGATCGGCATATTCGCTTCTTATGGGCACGGCGAAGCCTCCACAGACAACATCGCCAAGAACGTCATAAACTATCGCATCGTAGTTGTCTTTAATCCCCAAGGAGTTTAGCATCTCAAAAGCTGAAATGATCCCCCTGCCTGCGCAGCCGACTCCAGGGGTGGGTCCGCCGGCTTCCATGCAGCCGACGTTCAAATACCCATCAAAGAGGAAATCTGAGAGCTTGTAGTCGACTTGCGGCGTTGATCGGATATAGTCAAGGGCAGTCACCGGGATGTTGGCGTTGAGCAGAAGTTTAGTCGAGTCGTGTTTTGGGTCGCATCCGATCTGCAGTGTTTTTTGGCCGCTGGCCTGAAGGGCAGCGGAAAGGTTGGCGCAAATGGTGGATTTTCCGATGCCGCCTTTGCCGTATACTGCTATTTGAAGGGTTTGACCATTCATTTTAGTTGCCTCCCTTATATTGGCATTTCATATAGTCTAATTATAATACAACAAGTGCTTGAACCTTAGTGTATAAGGAATAGATTTATAGTCTATCGGCGGATTCTGGTGAAGTGCTTAATTTTTCGATTAGCCAGCTGGCACTCCCAAATGGCATGCACTTGGTTATTATTGCTAGTTGGGGCATTTTGGGGCGCAGTTGGGGCTATCAATTTTCAAATTCTATTATTTTACCATAATTACAAATTTGACATATCAGTCTTGAAATACAATATTTCAGCTGTGCTTAGCAAAATGATGCCGATATAACTCTGCCAGGCAAATTTATTTATCGTATTTTATTTTTCCCAATAGTTTCATTGCAGCGCAAACTGCTGTAAACTTGAAACTAGAGAGGTCTTTGTTATGCCTATTTTTATTGAAATTCAAGATTTAGCCGCAAATGCTCTCATCGAATTGTTGAACCATGAGCATAAGCCTGAAGTCAAGTTTGACGCCCTGGTCGAGTATGGGCAGCGGGTTATCGATGCCCTTAGATCCCAGGGCACCCTTGCTTTCTTCCAATTCCCGCTAAACGGGCCTATACAAATTCCAGAAAAGCACGCCCGCTACCTCGAAATTAGTTTTGACTCCAATGGCGAAAAGCTAGTGCGCCTGAAAGAAGGGGCAACTATAGGGGATTTATGGCCTATCAGGGTTGCCATGCCCTTAAATTGTGTGGATGCTTTCACCAGTTACGATACGTTGGGTGTGTTGGGGATGGAATCTGAGTTTGGGGATATCTAAACTATTCCATAGGCTTGGTTTTTTTTGAAGTCTGTCAACCGCCAAGCGAATAATAAAAGCCCGATTGCCCCATATTAATATGGCAAGAGGCATATAATATGCTGCGCAAGCGCTATAATCTGACTTAGATGGATAAAAAAGCGCATGCTTGACATCGTAAATATTAAGGAGGCACAATATATGGCTGATATAAAAGACAAAGATGAATGCACAGACGATTGCTGTGAAGTAAAGATCAGCAAGACATTATCGGGCAAAGACCTCACTAACCTAGGTATCGGAATTGGCATCGGGGCAAGTTTTACTTCGCTAATCATGCTTTTAGCCAACCCCTTTACGCTTGGGCTTGGCGTAGGCGCTGCCTTGGGCGTTTATGCAAGCAAAAAAGGAAAGCATTTGGGCTTTTTCGGCGATTGCGGGTGTTGTGATTGTGACTGCGATTGCGACTGCGAGGATGATTGCGATTGCGACGAATGCAAGATTGATGTCGAAATCGAGCCGGATGAGCCAGACGAGATCACAGTGGTAGCCGAAGAGGATGGCGCAGTGGCAGAAGAAGCCGCCGAGCCTCCAGTTGAAAACACAGAGGTCGACGAGTAAGACCACAATACTGCTTGAAAATGCAGCGAATGGGCAACTTGCCTCTTCGCTGCATTTTTTATATGGCGATTATGCTTGCCTCGCCATATGCAAGAGTTATGCGTGAGCCATCGCCCAGCTCAACAACCAGCTCGCCGGTTTCGCCGAGCCCGACTGCATTTGCATAATACTGGCCGTTGACAAGCACCCGTTTGCCCAAAGTGTCCAAGCGCCCTTTGTAGCGCTCCAATACCTGCTCATTGGATCCCAGCAAGATGTTGATGATATTTGCGATAAGCGGAATTTTCAGCTGTGCATTTTGGCCTGGGGCAAATAATGAGGCTGCCTTGCCCCTTACATCTTCTGGAAATGACTCCCAGGGGGTGTCATAATTTATGCCGATGCCCACGACGGCATATTCCAGCTCTCCAGAATTAGCGCCAAGCACCCCTTCCGCCAGTATCCCGCAAACCTTTTTGCCGCCGACCAAGATATCGTTCACCCACTTGATCTTTGCCTCCTGCCCGCAGACTTTGGCGATTGACTCTGCAACTGCGGCAGCGGCGCCAATAGTCACCAACGCATCGACCGGGTTGGGGCATTTGAAAGCGATGCTCATGTAAATGCCACCCTCAGGAGAGGCAAAAGGCCGGCGGTTCCTGCCCCTGCCTTGGGTTTGGCGGCTTGCTATATAAACCTTTGGCAATCCGCTGCCGTTTCCCGTTTGCGCCAGGCCTGATTTTGCCAAGTCATTGGTAGACCCGCACTCGCTATAAACGAGTATTTGGCTATTTGTGATGTTTAGGTTGCTATCCAGCAATGACGCTATCGCTTTGCTATCGGATTTTTCCATTGCAGCCTCCCTTTATTTCAAGTAATAGGCGTAATCGCCCATTAGCCTGACAAACCCCAGCTCCTCGAAGACCGGGGCAGCGCTGGCTGGATATTTAGAGACAACAAGCTTGGAGCTGGAAGCAAATATACGCCTGGCTGCAAACTCCTCGAGTAGGGTTTTTATTATAATACTTGTTGACACATTGTCAAATATCTCAATCGACTTGCCCTTCTTTTCGCATACTGCAGCCACCCGTCCCTCTATGAGGCAAACAGCGCTTGAGGCAAGCCGGGCAAACTCCCTGCCTTCCTCATGGGCCAAAACCAGCCCCCAGGCCAGCGAAGGGTCTAGCGCGCAAAGCCATTGCGGCTTTGATGGCGGGTTTGAAAGCTTTTCTATTGTTTGGCTATATTCTTCTGATCTTATATACTGCTCTCCGGGCAAGCCTTCCACAAAGTATCCCCTGCGCGCAGTGCCAGAAAATTCCATAAGCTCCAGTGCTTCTCGTGTTTCTTCCCAAGAGGCTCCAATTATTGTGGAGCGGCATAGCAGGATATTTGAATCAAAAGAAGCCTGGACCGCCTCTTGGGCTCCCGATCGGGTGAATGGCCGGTCCAATTCCCATCTGCCGCTCATAGCCAAGGACTGGGAAGAAAGCTTAGCCCTGCTCTTTACAGCCAGGCTGTCAAGCTTTGTGAGCTTCGGCATATTGCGGGCAAAAAACAATGAGTCAGAACGAACTGAGCCTTTTTGCGCAAGGCTTAAAAGTGTTTTTCTCGCACCGTTCCCCAATGAGGCTATATTGCTTTCAGCCATGGATCCCCTTTTTTCAATCACCTCTGCCAGCCGCCTTTCCTCTTGGGTTAAATCCATCGATTTATATGACGGCTCTGCCTCCCAGTCTATGGCATTGTAGGGATAAAAGCTTATCTGCCCGTCCCTTATGCTGTAAACCCATTGGCCGCTGGCTATGGCAGAATCAAGGATTCTTGGGGAGTATCCAGCCACACGGCTTGGAAAGAGGGCTTCTTCCCAAGCCTGGAGCGGGAAGCTGGCGCCATAAACGCTCTTCAAGGCAGCTTCCATAGAATCATCCTGGCTTGCCGCGCTTGAAGGCGTGTTGGCCGCCAAAAGCGCGGCAAACCGGCTTGCAGGGAATATAGTCGAGCTGTTTTTGCGCGCTTCTGCTAGCGCTTTTTTTTGGGCAGACTCGAAGATGTCGGCATGGACATACTTGCCGTCAGGGCCTTGGATTATTGAGCCGATTTTGGCTAATCGCGCTATTGAATCCTCGCAAGCTCGCAGCGGGAGCATATACCTCATGGAAAGAGACCCGGCTTCCTGCGGGCCTTGGTATCTCATTGCACGGCGGCAGATGGTGTCAATCGAGCCTTCATCCAGCTCTTCAAGGGCGAGTTTGTATTCCCCGAGCCTTTCAGCCGCTATCCAAAACCCTGGGTTCATGTATATCGCGCTGCCATAGAACTCCAGCTCTTCAAACAACTCGTGGCTTATGCCTGTTTGGGATATATCGCCTTGCTCCATCAAAAGGGATTTCAGGCTTGTTGCCGTTGCGATATTGCCCACAGACGGGTATGAGGAGGCGATAACCCCTGGCGAGGCCAAAGAGCCAACCCCGATTTTCCCCAACCGCTGGGTGATTGTGCTGGATGTCTTTGGAGACAAGGGGGAGTACTCGTACAGCATCTCCGTCTCTAGCTGCTTTCGCAGCGGGGCGCCCATAGGGGACGGCGCAGGCGCTTGGGCTTCCAAGATTTTGATTGCGCCATTTGTGACATTGCGCAAGATATCTGCCAGGGAATGGATATCCCAGTAGCTGTGCAGGCATTCCCTGATTGTCTCCTCCACTAGGGGGTGGCTCTCGTAAACCACGCTGTTGCCCAGCATTGTCGCGCTTTTTAGCCGCTGGATCCAAAGGGGCTGCCTGCCTGCCCTCCGGACACCAAACATCAATGATCGCCCTAAATTGTACCTGAAAGCCATCGAGAACAGCTGGGTAGCCGGCAGGAGGGCGGTCAATATTTCTTCAAACGGGGAGTTGGATGCATCCTGCACTAAATGCCAGGGAACCTGGTCCCCGCCCATTGAGTACAGGAGGATGCCGTCGTCGTTCTCGAAAGAGCGCAGCTCTATACCTCGCTGGGTTTTTGCTATGTGTTTTATTAATTCAGCCAGGGGCGCGTTGGTTTTTTTCCCGAAAACAGAATGGATAGCTGCCTGGTTTTTGCCGTGCTCGTCAAGGTAGTGCTCAATTACAATCTGCCCCCCTGTCGGGATAGCGCCTGTATGGTAAAACTGTGAAGCCAGCAGTGACTCAGCTTGCTTGGCAGCCGTTTCGCTGGCTTGCGGGAAAAGGTTTTTTTGCTGCCCATTTGCTGCCTGGGCCAGTATTTCCCCGTAGGCAAGGCCTGTGGCATAGTCCCTTGACTGCCCTTCCCCCCTCCAGAAAGGTGATTGCGCGCCTTCTGTGCTTGTAGGGGCGACTAGCACATCGCTGGCTGTGATCTTTTTAATCTGCCATGCGTTGGAGCCCAGCATGAACTTGTCCCCGGATTTTGCCTCAAAGACAAACTCTTCATCAAGCTCCCCTACTCTTGCGCCGTTTTCCAGCTTCACTGCGTATGCGCCTTTGTCGGGAATTGTCCCCGGGGAGGACAAAGCCAACATGGAAGTGTAGCTGTCGCCCTCCACAATGCCCCTATAGCTGTCATAGCGGAATCTGGGCTTTGCGGGGGTGTCGAGGCTATGCTCGTAGCCTGCCGCTAGCATAAAGCAGATCTTCTTTATCTCATCCATAGTTATGCCTGCAAAGTTATAGGCGCTGTTTGCCGCCCTAAGGGCTTCATCCAACGTGTACGAGCCATAGCATGCCATGGAGACCAAGTGCTGGGCAAGGACATCATAGCACAGCATCGGGGGGTTAGCCATTTCGATGAAGCCTGACAAGGCAAGCTGCGCAGACATGGAGCAATACAGGCACTCCACTGGGTCCCTGGCGAGCATAACCATTTCGCTGGTTCGCTGGGGGCTGTGGCCTGCCCTGCCAAGGCGCTGGAGGGCGGAAGACATGCTTTTGGGCGGGCCAAGCTGGATGACCAAGTCCACCTCACCCACATCAATGCCCAGCTCCATTGAGGATGTCGCGCATAGAAGGCGCAGGGCGCCGCTTCTAAGCCGCTCTTCAGCTAATAGCCTTTGCTCCTTTGACACACATCCATGGTGGGTCATCGCAAAAGCCTCCCCTGCCAGAGCGTTCACATTGTACGCAAGCCGCTCTGCTTGGGCGCGGGAAGGGGTGAATGCGATCACTGTGCGCCTGCCTTCACAAAGGGAAGCCACTTCGCTTGCAATTGTGGACCATAGGGAGCCCATTGGGGCGAACTGCTCTGGGGATACGCTTTTTACGGTAATTTTCTTCTTCTTTTCAATGAACGGGCAAACTACAACCGCCCCTCTTTGGGGCGACAAGTAGCTGGACACTAAATCCAACGGGGCTATTGTAGCCGACAACCCGATTCGCTGCAAAGGGGCAGGGCAAATGGCATCCAGCCTTGCCAATGAAAGCATCAAGTGGGCGCCACGCTTTTCGTTTATTACAGCGTGGATCTCGTCAATAATCACCGCTTTTGCAGTTGAAAGGACATTTTTAGCATGTTTTGAGGTAAGCATCAGATATAGGGACTCAGGGGTTGTGACAAGGATGTCCGGCGGGTTGCGAAGCATCTTTGCCCGGTCTTTTTGGGGTGTGTCGCCAGTTCTGACAAAGGTGGAAACGAAGTTTCCCGGGATTTCCGCTATAGGTTTTATGATGTTTGCATCCACATCGTTTGCCAAGGATTTAAGGGGCGACACATATATAAGGGAAACGCTGCTAGTTCGGGGATGTTGCCCTGACCGGTTTTTCAGCTCGTCAATGAACACCAAAAAAGCTGTCAATGTCTTTCCTGTGCCTGTAGGGGCGCTGACAAGGACATCTTTGCCCGACTTTATTGCCGGCCAAGCTTCTGACTGCACTTTGGTGGGGGACTCGAACGAGCTGGAGAACCAATCGGCCGTGGGGCGCGAAAAAAGCTCGTATAGTTGCTGGATTTCGTTGTTGTTGCCGTCAAATGATTCCATAGATCCATTATACCATTGTTTATGGAGCGCTTGTAAGGACTGGTTTATATAACATTGATTTGCCTTTGTTGTTGCAGAGCCAGCAAAGAAATCTGAAAAGCACAAATTGCTAGAGGCTGGGATTTTAAACCTAAAAACCGGATAATGGTGGAGCGTAAAAATAAGGGACTACATTCCCAGCCTTTCTAAAAATAACCAGTCCCTTTTTGTGGTTTCAGAATTCCTTCTCCGGCTTGCCACTGCTGTAGACACAGCTGTTGTCTCATAAGCATCTAACTAGATAACTATGTATCAAAACGACATTTATAATTGGTGTAAATAGAGGATTCTAGTCTAGCATCCCCATAAAACATAGTTACAATGCAAGTGTTATAACTATGTTTTATGGGGATGGCTTTCCAGACAATCCGCACAAAGACAAACGGGGCCAAATAAAAGCCTCGACGCTAGTTGCCGGCCCCGCCGCGCCGCTTGATGAAGCCGCCAGGCAGACAGGACCCGGCGCCATTTTGGCAAAAGCGTTCTTTAGAGACTGGAAAATGATACTGAGCCTCACAAATTTCCTCGCGCAAAACGGTCTGCCGCTGTTGGGATGCGAGGCTTGGAGCGCTTCCCGCAAGCACCAGTTTGGCGGTGAAATCAAGTCCCAACGCGTCTCCGGGCTTCTACTACGACATCACAAGCCTAGGTAGAGTAGATTCCGGCATCACCACCGAAATCTACTCTACCTAGATACCAGCCTGGATTCTGTTTGGGTAATCCTCCGCCCAAAAAAAGAAACGGCAGATATGCACGGTTTTCCCCGCATCGTCTATTTTGAAGATTAGCACATAGTTTTTGTCATGCGCTCTCCGGTAGCCTTCTTTGGCAATACGTCCTAACCTTTTGTTTTATCGATATAATGTTGGGCTTGCACATCCCAGAGCTTGCGGTACATCCCAGATTCGTCAGCTAATAGTTCGTCGTGGCTGCCCTGCTGTATCAACTGCCCGCAGTCAAAAACGGCAATGTCGTGGCAGAAACGGCAAGAGGAAAGCCGGTGGGAGATGAACACTGCTGTTTTGCCGCCAATGGTCTTCTCAAAGGTCGAATAGACTTCGTATTCCGCAATCGGGTCAAGGGCGGCTGTAGGCTCGTCAAGAATGATAAAAGGCGAGTCCCGGAACAACGCCCGGGCCAAGGCTATTTTTTGCGCCTCGCCCCCTGAAATTTGTGTCCCGTCCGCGTCATATGACTGATACAGCATAGTATCCAGGCTCTTCGGCATTTTACGCAGACGCTCTGTAAAGCCAGCGCCATCAAGGCAAGCAGCCACATGGTCTTTGTCGTAGTCCGGTCCACCAGCGACATTTGCGCCCAGCTCCAATGGAAAGAGGTAGAAATCTTGGAACACCACAGAAAACAAGGCGTGATATTGGCTATAGTCATATTCTTTGATATTGACGCCGTCAAGGAGTATCTCGCCTTCAGTCGGGTCATAGAAACGGCAAAGCAATTTGATCATCGTCGTCTTGCCGCTCCCATTGAGCCCTACGACAGCAAGCCTTTGGCCAGGGGTGAATTTAAGGTTGAGGTTTTTCAGGCTGTATTCCTCCGCGCCAGGATAACGGAAAGAGACATCCTGGAACTCTATCACATAATCGCGCATCTCCAGAGGAGAAACGGATTTTGCGCCTTTGGGGAGCAGGTCAGGCACCGACCAATACTCCCGCATCGGTTTTAAAAAAACCGTGTTATTCACTAGCAGCCCAAGGGTCATTATCAGCGAAGCTACGGAGGTTGCAAATGCCGTCACAGCCCCGGCGCTCTGGACGATGCCGCCGACTGGGACCGAGCCGTCCAGGGCGCCGAAACCAGCCAAAACATAAAATCCGCCTCCAAATGCTGAGAGCAAACCCAACATAAAACCGTTTACCCGGCCGTTCTCAAAAAAGTATGGGAGCCACGCCTCCAAATCGTAACAGCTTTTAAAAATAGACAGCAGCGATGCGCTTTGGTCATAGATCCGGATGTCTTTAGCAGCTTTTTCAGCCCTAAGATAGTTGATGTAGTATGCTTTAGCCGTATTACCTTTGACCTTGGTGGCAGTGTTGTTTTCCAGAAGAACCTGGGCGCGCCTCTGCAACCGCAGAATGAACAGCATCCCAAGCGCGAATAGCCCGCACACCCCCCAAACCTGCCAGCTTGGGATGTCTATTTTCGCCCCAAAAGGCCCGATGAGCAAAAACAAGGATAAAAGCATCGAAAAGAAATGCTCTACCCCTTGCCTGGAAAACATATAGACATTCATCAAGCCCTGGCTGCCGCTTCTGCTCAAAGCGTCCATTTGGGACAAAATCTCGCTTACTTTACCTCCCTCGGCGTAAGCGTAATCTATTTCTATAAACCGCTCTGACAAAAACATCTGCATTTTATGGAATGCCCGGTCCCAACTGGAAACAGCCTCCACCTCTCGCACTATAAAAGCCTTGGCCACTGACAGCAAAAAGGCCGCGGCGACAGTGATGGAAACGTAAATGATGATCATCTGCGTGTCCCGCGCGCCACTGAGTTCATTTAATATATGTGCCGAGAAATAGAGAACCTGCATCGGCTGCACTGCCGTGACAAGCGCCTGTATCAATATCAGCGGAAGGAAATAGGGTGTAATCTTCGTAGCCAGCTTATAACCATAACAAAAAAGATCAACGAATTCGCCAAAAGAGAGTTTTTCATGGCTATCTGTCATACTGGCGCCTCTTCTTTATTGTATTCTTGTTCTTGATAATAGCTGGCTTGCACCCTAAACATCCTCGCATATATTCCATCCAGCGCCATCAGCTCATCGTGGGTGCCAACCTCGGCGACCACACTGCCATCCAGAAGCAAAATGCGGTCACAGAAGCGCGTGGATGCAAGCCGATGTGATATGTAGACCGATGTCTTTCCCTCGGTCAGCTCCGCATAGCGCTGGTAGGCTTCATTTTCGGCGATTGGGTCAAGGGCGGCGGTTGGCTCGTCTAAAACGATGACTGGCGCATCCTTGTATAGCGCACGGGACATGGCAAGCTTCTGCCTCTCCCCTCCTGAAAGCTCAATGGCATCAGCGTGGACGGCGCGCACCAGCAGGGAATCCTCTTTGTCCGGCAGGCTATCGGTCTTCTCTATAAGCCCTGTCAGCTCCAGGCAGCGGCTCACTTTCTCCCGGTCTGTCTGGCTGGGGGGCTTTTGTGAAATGTTCTCTGCGATAGAGGCGGAGAGCATGTGGATATCCTGAAAGACAGTGGAAAAGAGGGTATAGTACTCGTCCCGGTTATAGGCCCCCACCGGGTTTCCATTGAGAAGCACTTCCCCTTCTGTGGGGGTATACAAGCCGCAGATCAGCTTGACCAGCGTTGTTTTGCCTGCCCCGTTGGCACCGACGACAGCGATTCGCTCCCCTGCCCCGATGGTGAGGTTAATGGACGACAGCGCCGGCCTGTCCGCCTCGGGATATGTATAAGAAACACCGTGGAATTCTATTGACGGCGGCAGCTCCTCTTTGCTGGGAAGGGGAATGCCAGGGCCTATATTCATCTGGTCAGGATAATCCAGGGCAACGCGGATATCAACCAATTCAATGCAGGCTCTATGCAAGTCGCTCGCAGCAGCTAGAATGCCAGACACCCAATCAGCTAGGGAACCAATGGCAGCGAAAACAAAGACAAAATTTCCCAGGGTCATGCGGCTGTTTAGCACCAGCCAAATCAAAAAAGCGTAGGAGGCTCCGTCACGCAGCAGGATCATCAGTGTGTTGGCTAGCTGGGCATGCATGTTTTTACTCAGCAGTTTGCGCTCTTCCTTGAGGTAAGCGGCATATTGCGCCCTGTAAATCCCGCTGAGCCAGCCGGAAGCGCCAAAAAGCCGGACATCTTTGGCGGCTCCCGGGTCACGCAGGATATCATTTAAAACCATCAGCTTCCCGAACAGCCCGCTCCTTATGTCCCGGGTTGAGCTCATATATTCCCGGGCACGGCGCAGCATTAGCCAGTTGACAGCGGCAGACAACAACAGCAAAAGAAGTATCAGCGGGTGGATGCTTCCAATCTCCCAGGCATAGAGCAGGAAACTGATTGAGTTGGAGAGCAGCTCCGCAAGTGTGCGGGGTATATTCATAGCTGGGGCATAACTAAACAGCATCGCCTTATCCGCTTTAGCCTGTGCCTTTCTAAACGTTGGGTCCTCCATCAGCTCATAATCCATCTCCATCCATTTTTTAAACTGTACAATAAGAAATGTATTAATTCCGGCTGTTCCGATCCCATTATGTAGCACGCTGTCTGTAAACGCTTTGAGAAAGTTGACCAAGACCAAGAGCAGGGCTATGCCGCCCACAGCGGGGATAAACTGCCGCGATCCAGCCTGTGCCGCAATCTGGTCAAGGACTATTTTCGGCATTAAAATGCCCATGTACGGCAGTGCCACCCGCATGAGAACTGCGATGGCGCACATAATGAGCAGTGATTTTCGCGTATTCCAACAAATGGAAAGCGAGTGAATGATACTTGCCCATAATGTATGGACCTTAGGTGTATTGTTCGGCTGATCCATTAAACCGCCCCCTTCAAATGATAGATTCCATTGGGACAATATTAAACGGGAAAAAAATAACAGCGTCCGCTCCTGCTACAGGTAAACGAACGCTCTTTATGTTTACACCTAGTCAAGGCAGGCGCGTGGCTGATTTGGCATGTATCTGACTCATCTCTCCTTCTTGAAAGGGAAAGCATCACAGTGACCTACTCGCGGGGATTTGCACCCCATTCCATGTTTTTCGCCAAATGGCGACTCAAATCAGTTTTATTCAATTAATTTATCAATACTATAGCACGCTTATTCAAAAAATACAATAGAATGCCGCATGAACGCCAGTCGGAAGGTGTTGGCGCCGGTATCTTTCATATCATAGCCCCCTCTGAGCCTAATCCAGCAATAAATCGCCACCACCCGTAAAACGGGTGGTTCGGGGAGCGCCCTATAAGGGCGTGCTGCCGGCTGCCCCTCAAGGGGCTGCCGGAGTCTCCCTTAGAACTTGCTTTGCCAAAGGCTGTC
>Ga0082212_10000745_pt1 | contig 47585 bp, 33 predicted proteins | sample TergutNt197P3_FD_71548 | JGI IMG/M metagenome (GOLD analysis project Ga0082212, IMG submission 71548) | Neocapritermes taracua P3 segment gut microbial communities from Petit-Saut dam, French Guiana - Nt197 P3 | ecosystem: Host-associated > Arthropoda: Insects > Digestive system > Gut ... | reverse complement strand
GGATAATCATCCTCTCCTCCAATTAAACCTGTCCTATCGTCATTACATATCCGGGAGGGCGAGCGCCCCCGCGAGCCGCAATGCGTCTAACGGCTCGCGAGGACGCTCGCCCTCCATCGTGAAATCTGTATTTTACCGACGGTTACTCATGTTTAGCACGCTGCGGGATGTTGGAATAATCGCATGTGTAGGCCTATGCTATGAACTGGTTACTAAGGCTGCGGTTGCCTGAATACCACGAAGAATGCGGCGTAGGGCTCGACGAAGAGGCGGATGGACGTCTGTGTGCCGCCGATGGGTACGGCGGCGGCGAGGGGGATGATTTCGCCGTTCTCGGGGCTCCAGTATTCAGGGGGCGCACCGTGAAGTTTCTCGGGGAATACACCCGTGACGCTGCCGCCGTTCGGGGTGTCGTTGACGAGGCAATAGATGTGTTCGCGGGTGCTTCCACGTGCGAAGGCGAGCATCTCGACGCCCGTCTCTTTCGTGTCCCAGATGATGCTCGGCACGTTCAGCGGCCCGCTCTGCATGAGGACGAATTGCCAGCGGCGGGCGTAGAGGCAAGCTGTGTCGGCATCCGTGAAGAGGGTCTCGTCCTGCCATGCCGTCGCGCCGCTGTCGAGCAAGAGGCGCGTCGCGCCGTCCATGAAAAGCCTGTCCATCTCGTGCTTGCACGCGAACTGCGTCGGCGCGGTAACGGGCTGCACGCGCTCCAGCGGCAGGAACCCCATGATGTTGTGCCGCGCGGCGGCGTGCGCCCCTTTGGCGATGCGCTTGTTGGCCGCTCGCTCGGTTGCGGACGTTGAACAGCCGGGCAGCACGGGGCGCATGAAATATGCGGCGGCGTCCTCGGGGGGCATGAGCAGTTCGCCCGCCATGATGCCCGCCTCCAGCCCCGCCTCCTGTATGAGGTCCCGCGCCTGCCCCGCGAAGCGGTCGCGCCATGCGTCGGCGGTGACGCGCGCGGCGTGTTCCCGGACATACGCGGCAGGGATGTTGCCGTCGATATCCTGCCCGTCCAGCGCGGGCAGGAGGGGCGCGAGGCGGAAGCCTGTCCGCGCGAAGAAAAGCGCTTCGAGGTCAGGCGGGCGGGCGCTCGCGGTCGCGGGGCTTTTCATCAAGAGCCACGTCAGCGCCTTGCCGTAATGGTTGCCGAGGCGCGTCTGCAGGCCCGCCAGCAGTTTGTTATTGTGCAGGGCGAGCGCTTTCCCGTCGAACACGTTGACGGCCTCGTCGGCGGACAGGCGGAAATCCTGTATGCCGACCTCCATGCGAAGCTCGCTTGCGCGGCTCACGAGTTTCGTGAGTTTGCCCCATGCGTCGTCGTCTGCGGTTGAGAGGGACAGCAGCACGCCGCCGAAGCCCATGCCCGCGAGCTGCCCGAGCCGTTCGAGCGCGGTGTCCGCGTCGAGCGCGTCAACGCGCAGCACCGCATCCGGCCCCCGCGCCGAGCCCGGCAAATCCTGGAAACGCTCCGCAAGCGTCTCCTCGGCGTGAGCGCCAGGCGAGAGAAGCGAAAGACACGCAAAGCAGAATAAGGCGCATTGGCTTTTCATTTGGGAATAACTTTATCATGTTGCTCCAACCGCGTCAACAGCGCAAACCGTTTGAGCCATTACGTGGAAGTTGAAGATACGGAAGGCAAACCGAGTGCACACTGAAGGCTGAGGTGGGCAACGCCGGGGCTCCGCGAAAGAAACGGGAGGCGCTGTAAAAATAGTTTATTGTCCGCCCGCCCCCCGTTGACAGTGCCGCCCCCTCCGTGCTATACTAATTAAATCACTTGTATTAAAGGAAGTCGCAGGGCCAAGGGCAACGGGTGTTGCGCGGGCTGCTTGCGGACGGGGACACGTTAAACTGAAAGGAGAGGGCTAGTACGGCATGGTACCCTTCGTCAATCCGATTTTCCTTTGGGCGCTCGCGGCGGCGGCCATACCGCTGATGCTCCACATGTTCCAGCGCCGCCGCACCGTGGTCACGCCGTTCCCGACCCTGCGTTTCTTGAAGGCCGCCCAGCGCCGTTCCTCCAGCCGCGTCCGCTTCGAGAATTTTTTGCTCTGGCTGCTGCGCACCCTGCTCGTCGTCACGATCGCGCTCGCGTTCGCCGTCCCGGTGCTGCGCTCCAGCACAAACGACTCGTCCCTCCTCACGCGTTCCAACCGCGACATCGCCATCATCCTCGACGCCTCCTACAGCATGAACTATGAGCTCGAGCGCGCCAAGGTCTGGGACATCTGCAAGGAGACCGCCGTCCGCATCGTGAACGGCCTGCTCCACGGCGACCGCGTCTGCGTGTTCCTCGCGTCCGAAACGCCGGAGACCGTCATCGAGATGACCACCGAGCACGCCACCGTCGCGCAGGCCATCCGTTCGCGCGAGACAATGCCGAAAAGCTCGCGCCTCGACGAGGCCATCAAGCTTGCCGTCAACGCGCTCGAGCAGCAGAAGGACCCGCGCGAGAAAGAGATCTACGTCCTGACGGACGGCCAGGCCCTCCCGTGGCATGGCTTCCGTGACGCGATGGGACAGGAGCAGGACGCCTCCGCCGCGGGCGCCGCGGCAACGAAAAACAACCTCACCCCTGAGCAGCGCAACAAGATTTCCCTCTTCATCCTCGCCGCCGGTGCGCAGTACCCCGACAACGCCTGCCCCTTCAGCGTCAAGGTCACGCCCAACCTCCTGCTGGCGGGCCAGACCGCGCGCGTCAACGTGAGCGTCGCGCGCTCCGGCCCCGCGAAGCAGCTGACCGTCGGGCTGGAGGTGGACGGCCAGAACCGCGGCCGCCGCGACCTGATGACTGAGGCGGACACCGCCTCCTCCGTCGAGTTCATCGTCGGCGGGCTCGAGCCGGGCGTGCATATCGCCAAGGTCACCACGCCGCAGGACGCGCTCCCGGAGGATGACACGTTCCTCTTCCTCCTGCGCGTCCGCCAGCAGCTGCCCGCGCTCGTGGTCGGCCCGCACGAGTCCACGCGCTTCCTCAAGGCCGCGCTCGCGCCGGGCGCGGCGGACGACAGCATCCGCCAAGTCGAGCCGGAGGAGCTCGACGGCGTTGACCTGCGCGACTTCCAGGCCGTGTTCTTGTGCGATGCGTTCCCGCTCTCCGGGCAGGCCGTCATCAAGATTGAGGAGTACGTCAAGACCGGCGGCGTGGCCATCGTCTTCCCCGGCGACCGCGCGGATGCGTCCGCCTACTCGGGCATGAGCATCCTCCCCGCGCAGCCGCAGGAGATTGAGAACGTGCCGATCGACTTCTCCACGCGCCAGCTCCGCCGCGTGCCGCCGCAGCAGGAGCAGGTGGTCGTGTTCTCCATGAACCTTCCTGCCGGCACGATCCCCACGCTGGCGCTGAAGCGCGTGCAGTCGTTCGGGGCGCTCACGGAGGGCGCTGCGGTGCTAATCACGGCCGTGGCCGGCGCGAACGAGACGCCCTTCATGCTCGGTCGCGCGTTCGGGCGCGGGCGCATCTTCCAGTTCGCCGTCGGCGCGGACCGCGAGTGGAGCTCGCTGCCCATCACCGCCTTCTTCCTGCCGATCGTCCACCAGCTCATCCGCCTCGGCGCGGGCGCGGCCATCCAGCCCCCGAGCGTCTATCTCGGCTCGAACATCCTCGTCAACGAGTCCATCCCCAACTACCGCGAGGACGACATCATCACCGGGCCCTCCGGCGCGATCCTCCCCATCAAGGACAGCGGCAACCGCACGTTCGTCATCGAGGAGCTGACTGAGCCGGGCATCTACCTGCGCGCCAAAGGCGGCGGCGAGCCGGAACCCGTGCTGGCCGTCAACGCCGACCGCACCGAGTCCTACCTCGCGCCCGCGACCGTGCCGCAGCTGCACGAGTGGACGGGCTTCCGCAGGCTGATCACCGCGCAAGACCCCGATGAGCTCCTCCGCCAGATTGAGGAATACCGCAACGGGCGCCAGCTCACCGAGCTCTTCTTCTGGCTGGCGCTCATCCTCTCGCTCATCGAATGGTGGTACGCCAACCGCATCTTACGGCAGAAGACAGGAGCCATCGAAAAAATGTCAGTCGATCTCGCAGGAAAGGTGGTCATCTCATGACGCCCATGGCAGAATGGATTTTTGAGCACAAGGTGTCCACCGGCGCGATACTCGTTGCGCTGGTGCTGGCGCTGGCCACGGTCGCGTGGACCTCGTGGCGTTACTTGCCGCGCAACGTCGTCAGCGGCGTGCTCGTCGCGCTGCGCCTCCTGTTCCTCGCGCTCCTGTTCTGGATACTGCTGATTCCCGGGCGCAAGAGCTCCTTGACCATGCTCATCAAGTCGCGCTTCGTCATCCTGATTGACCGCTCCTCCTCCATGTCGCAGACGTTCGAGGAAGGGCGCACCGCCACGCGCTGGAACACCGCCCAGGACGTGCTGAAAATGAAGTGGACCGAGTCCGTCCGCAACAAGTGCATCGTGCAGGTGTACCCGTTCCACGCTGACCTCGAGACCCCCGTCGCGCTCGAGGAGGCCAGCGCCCTTGTCCCCGACGGCCGCAGCACGCACCTCAACCTCAGCCTCAACCGCCTCTTCGACACCCTGCGCGGCCAAGAGATCGCCGGCGTGCTGGTGCTCTCCGACGGCATCGACACGCGCGAGAAGAAAGACAGCTGGGCTGAGGCCAGCTGGGGCGCGCCGCTCTACGTCGTCGAGCTCGAGGCCCCCGGCGAACCCGACGACACCCCCGACATGCGCATCGAGAGCGTGGACACCCCCCGCCGCGCCATCGTCGGCTGGGACACCGCCATGTCCGTCACCGTCGCCGGCCAAGGCGGCAAGGGCGAGCCCTTCCCCGTGCTCCTGCTCAAAGACGGCAAGGAGCAAGAGAAGATCGCCGTCACCATCCCCCCCGAGGGCGGCAGCCGCGAAGTCCAGTTCAAGCTCTCCCACCCCGAGGTCGCCACCGAAATCTACACCGTGCGGATCCCCATCCTCCCCGGCGAGGTGCAGACCAACGACAACGAGATGGCCGTCGCCGTGGACGTGCTGGACGCGCGTAACCGCGTCCTTCTCCTCGAAGACTCGCCCCGCCAAGAGACCCGCTTCCTCACGCGCGTGCTCTTCGCCAACAAAGACATCACCCCGCTCGCCTTCTTCCAGATTCCCAACCGCAGGGTCCCCGGCACCAAGGAATGGGTCGCCTACGGCGACAGCCAAGGCCTCACCTTCGAGCTCACCGCCGACCAGCTCCGCCTCAACAAAATCGTGATCCTGGGCGACTTCGAGTCCAACGCCTTCACCCCCGAGCATATCGCCGCCATCCTCGATTTCGTCGAGAACGGCGGCAGCCTCATCCTCCTCGGCGGCGCGAAATTCTGGGGCGAGAGCGGCATCGTCAAGACCGACCTCGTCAAGCTCCTCCCCTTCACCCGCACCGGCGCGCCCGCCATCGAAGGCAAGTTCAACGTCGCATGGACAGCCGAAGGCCGCGCCCACCCCGCGCTCGCCAACAACCCCGACATGCCCGCCGAGCTCCCCCCCGTCCTCTCCGTCTTCACCGGCGCAAGCCTCTCCGGCGGCGCGCAGGCCCTCGTCGAGGCCGCGACCGACAGGGGGGCGCAGCCCATCCTCGTCTCGCGCATCTACGGCCAAGGCAAAGTCCTCACCGTCCTCACCGACTCCCTCTGGCGCTGGAACTTCGAACTCGGCGAGGCAAAGCCCTTCCAGAGTTTCTGGAAGCAGATTATCCAATGGATGTCCCCCGCCGAGAGCGAGATGGACCAATACTACCTCGAACTCTTCACGGACGCCGGGACTATCGCCGTCGGCGATCCCGCCGTGCTGCAAGGCCGCCTCGTCATCCCGCCCTCCGAGGCCCAGCGGAGCAGGAGCTGGAAAGTGCAGTGCGTCGTCACCACGCCCTCCGACCGCGAGATCCCGCTCGACATGACCAGCCGCACGCTCCAGACCGCTGGCGGCGGCGAGATCCCCGGCTATCTGGCCGAGTTCGTCCCCTCCGAACCCGGCAACTACAAGGCCGTCGCCACGGTCGAGGTTGACGGCAAGAAGATCGCCTCCTCGCCCTGCCTTTTCGCGGTGCGCTCGACCTCGCAAGAGTTGGTCTTGAAACCGATTAACGACAAGGCGCTGAAATCGCTCGCCCGCTTCAGCGGCGGTCGCTACGGCCCCCCAGCCGAGATTGACGCCGCCCTGCAAGAGCTCCGCGCCACCGACCGCCGCGAGACCAAGCTCGAATACCGTTCCCTCTGGCAGAGCGTCTTCGTTCTCTCCCTCCTCATCGCCCTCCTCACGATCGAATGGGTTGTGCGCAAGCTCAACAATCTCTCGTAATGGAATTAATTCTCACTTAACAGAAAGGATGATTATGCGTCACTTAGTTTGTGCTTATGTTATGGGCGCCGCCCTCGCGGGGAGCGGTCTTGCAAGCGAACTCTCGACAACGGCGAAGAGCCGCGAGGGCGAGGAGTGGTGGAAGAACCGTTTTGCGGAGCGGAAGGCGCAGGCCGAAAAGGGCGAATGCCCGTTCGTGTTTATGGGCGACTCCATCACGCACGGCTGGGACGGGAGGCTCGACAAGCATTTCCCGGACATGAAGATCGTCAACATCTCCTTCGGCGGCGACCGCACCGAGCAGACGGTGTGGGTCGTCGAAAACCTCGACTGGAAAAAAATCAACGCGAAGGTCATCATGCTGATGATCGGCACCAACAACACGGGGCACCGCAACCGTCAGGAGGAAAAGCCCGAGGACACGTTCGAGGGCATCAAGACCGTCATCCAGAAGCTGGGCGAGAAAACGCCCGACACGAAGGTCCTCCTGCTGGCCATCTTCCCGCGCGGCGCGACGGCGGCGGATGAGGGACGGGTGCGCAACTCGATTGCCAACGCGATGGTCCCCACGCTCGCGGACAACAAGCGCGTGTTCTTCATGGACATCGGCGCGCGCTTCCTCGACACTGACGGCGCGACGCTCCCCAAAGACATCATGGGCGACGCCCTCCACCCCGGCGACAAGGGCTACGCGATCTGGGCGGAGGCGGTGAAGGCGAGGCTCGAAGAGCTGGCGAAGTGAGGGTTGCGCGATGAAGCATTATGTGAAGGATAAAGTCGTCATCGTCACCGGCGCGTCGTCGGGCTTCGGCGAGGCCGCCGCCTGCATGCTCAACGAGATGGGCGCGAAACTCGTGCTGACCGGGCGCACGCTCAAAACCCTCAAAGCCGTCGGCAAGCGGCTGGCGCCCGGCACGTGGATCGCCGTCGCGGCCGACGCGACGAAGAGCGAGGACTGGGCCGCCGTCGTCAAAAAGACGCTGAAGGCGTTCGGCAGGATTGACGTGCTGATCAACAACCACGGGTGCGGCATCAAGATCGCGCCCGTGGAGGAGATGACGGACGCGGACTTCAACGCCGTCATCGAGACCAACCTCACCTCCATCATGAAGGGCGCGCGCGCGGTGGTTCCCGCCATGCGCCAAAACGGGTTCGGGCATATCGTCAACGTCTCCAGCGCGTGCGCGCATTTCGCGTGGCCCAGCTGGGCGGTCTATACGGCGGCCAAAACGGGCATGGTCGGCTTCACGCGCTGCCTGCACAAAGAGATGGAGGCGTGGGGCGGCAAGGCCACCTGCTTCATCCCCGGCGCGGCGCGGACGAACTTCTGCGCGAACGCGAAAATCGACGACGGCTGGATGGACGGCTACCCCGTGGCCGAGGACTTCGCGCGCACGCTCGTACACTGCGTGGACGTGCCGCCCAACTGCGTCATCGACGAGGTGAGCGTCTGGGGGACGAAGCAGATCAAAGAGATGCTGAGCGCATATTGAGAGATGATTGATTAACCACAATGGACACAATGGGTCTCACAATAGACACAATAGCAATGCCTCTAAAATAGTGTCCATTGTGAATTCTATAGTGTCCATTGTGGTTAAAGAAAACAGGTGATTATGGATATCATTCACAATCCTGAAAATCCTGTTAATCCTGTCTAAAAAAACTCTGCGTCTCTGCGTCTTTGCGCGAGATAAAGACAACGGAATCTCAAATCTAAAATCCAAAAATGGATTGCATGACCCCAGAGCAGCGCCATCGGTGTATGTCGCGCATCCGCAGCAAGGACACGAAGCCCGAGCAGGTTGTCCGGCAAATGCTCCATGCGCTGGGGTTCCGGTTCCGCCTACACGCGAAGCGTCTGCCCGGCAAGCCCGACATCGTGCTGCCGCGCCACAAGAAGGTGATTTTCGTCCACGGGTGTTTCTGGCACGCGCACGGCTGCCGCGTCGGCGGGAAAAAACCGGCGACGCGCGAGCAGTTCTGGGAAGCGAAGTTCGCGCGGAACGTCGCCCGCGACAACGCCGCGATCAGGCAACTGTGGCAGACGGGATGGCAGGTGCTGGTCGTGTGGGAATGCGAAGCGCTCGACCCCGAGAAACTCTACGACACGCTGACCGCATTCATGACCGCATCCGCCGCCGTTGACTATGAGGACTTAGCGGAGCAGTCGTCGTTCTACGGCATGGCGGCGGAAGCCAGCGAGCCGTATCTAACCTGAAAAAGGCGGCGGGTCGTGGTGGATGAGGCGGATGTGCTTCCAGTGGCCGCGGTGCCAGCGGACCCAGACGCCGATGGCGAAGAGGCAGACGTAGAGCGCCAGCCAGTACCAGAGCGCGAGGATGCCGTACCCCAGCCACACGAGCGCAAGCGACCCCGGCACGAAGAAGAGCCAGCCGCCGATGCCCATGTAGATCATCACGAAGCGCGTGTCGCCCGCGCCTTTGAGCGCACCGCAGAGGATGAGGCTGATGCTGTCGAAGAAGCCCCAGACCGTCGCCATGATGAGCATCTGCCGCCCGATGCCCAGCAGCTCTTCGGGAGTGAACGTCGCGTCGCGCGGGTTGAACAGGACGAAGTATTCCCTCGGGAAGAAGATGAAGGTGATGCCGATGAGCGTCATGTAGATCAGCCCCATGCGGAGCGCGGTGCCGCCGGCGCGTTCGGCGGCGGGGGTGTTGCGCGCACCTTGGTGCTGTCCGACGACGGTCGATGCCGCCATCCCGAACCCGAGCAGCGGCGCGAAGGCGAGGTGGTTGATGCTGAAGGCGATGTTGCTCGCGGCTTGCTCGACATCGCCCATGCGCCCAGTCAGCATGATGAACAGGGTGAAGGAGCCGAGATCCATGAACAGCTGTATGCCGGAGGGCGTCCCGAAGCGCAGGATGCGTTTGAGCAGCGGCAGGTCGGGGCGCCAGATGCGCCATGCCGCATGAGCGCGCCGTGCGGCGGGGTCGTTCTTCGCGGACACGTAGTTGCGCACGGCCCCGGCGCGTAGGAAGAGGATCATCTGGATGATGAAGGTCACGAGCGATGAGAGCGCCGTCGCGTATGCGGCGCCGCGTATGCCCATCTCGGGGAAGCCCAGGAGCCCGAAGATCATGACCGCGTTCAGCCCGATGTTGAGCAGACACCCGATGACGCTCGCCAGCAGGTTGATTCGCGTGCGCCCCGTGCCTATGAAGTACCCGCCGACAGCGGCGTTGAGCGGCACGACGATGCCCGTGACCATGAGGATGCGGAAGTACGACAGCTCTTCCGCGAACACCCCCGGCGCATGGTCGCTGATGGACAGTATCCAGACACCGACCGGGAGCAGGAGCAGGATGAGCGGGTATGCGGCGAGCGCGAGCCACAGCCCCTGCACGGTGGAATGTACGCACTGGTCAGGTCGCTTCGCGCCGAAGTAGTGCGCGGTGAACGTCCCCGAGTAACCCGCGATGGCTTGGAACAGGCAGATGAGCGTGTGCGCCAGCACCCCGGCGGGGATCGCGGCTTGGATCGACACGCTGTTGTAGCGCGAGAGCATCACGCGGTCGCAGAACTGCATGATGGTGAACGCGCCCATGCTCAAAATCAGCGGCGCGGCGATGCGCCACATCTCGCGGTAGCCGCCGGGGCGCGGGGGCGATGCATGATTTTTTCTAACCACAATAGACACAATGGAATGCACAATGGACACAACTTTCTTGCTCTTGTGTCTATTGTGAAAACTCTTGTGTCTATTGTGGTTAAAAATCATACGGTCATTTCTTTCCCGCCCTCTCCATAGCCCATTCGGTCTCTTTCACTAGATGCTCGACCACGTCGCCCGCGCGGAGCGCGGGCGGCAGGACATCGAACGTGTACGTCTCGATTTCGAGCGGGTAGCCTTGCGCCGCGACGTGCGCGAAAAACTCGGGCGACAAATCCCCGTGCGTCGTGCCGAGCGCACCGTCGCCTTCCCAGAACAGCGGCACATGGAAATGCGTCCGCAATTCCGCGCCCGTGTGCGCTTTCACAGCGGCGAGCGTTTCTGCCGTGAGGTCGGGATAGCGCGTGACCGTGCTGCGGCGCGGCGGGCGGACGCGCGTCTGATGCAGATAGACAGGCTCAACGAACGCGCCCAGCGCGTCAAGCGACGCATCGCCGATGGTGGCGCGGATGGCCGCGCTCAACTGCACACGCGCGATGCGGATGCCTGCGCGTTCAAAGCGGTGCAATGCGTCGAGCGGCTTCTCGAACGCCAGCGCAAAATGACACGTGTCGAAACAGATGCCGACGTGGCGGCGCAGAATCTCCTCCGCCTCCTCGGGCGTGCGCCGACGGCTCGCGCTCATCCACCGCCTGCCCTCGTCGAGGAACTCGTTCTCGAACCAGTTGATGAACGTGTCCGTGTCCTCCAGCATACAGTCCGGTTCCGGCTCAATCGCGAGGACGATGTGCTGACCCTCCTCCCGCAAGAGCGTGTCCAGATAAAGCGCGAGCATGGTGATTTGACGGACGTACATTTTGAGTTTGGTCTCGTCCAGCACCGCGCTCTGGTACGCGAGCGGCAACGTCGAGATGCTGCCGACCGCGCCTTTCGGGAGGAGACACGCCAGCACGGTCGAGAGGTCAAGCGTGTATTTGAAACGCTCGGGCGTCGCCCAGTCCGGCTCATACACCGCTGTCTTGACAGGCGCACCGTGGAACGCGCCGTAGGGAAAACCGTTGATGCCCGTGACAAAAAGTTGACGCTCACCCAAGAACGCTTCAAACCGCTCCAACGCCTCCACGTCAGCAAGCTCCGTTGCCGCCTGAGCCGAGAGGCGCAAGCCCACGGGATACGGCGCGTCGGGCGAGACACGCGCCTTCACCGCGCAGGTGTAGCGCTCAATCGCCGCGCACACGTCCGCGAGCGTATCCGTCTTATGAATGTTGAGGCAGTAGGGTGTCATAAGAAAAGTTTCTAGTTGCGAGTTTCTAGTTTCTGTTTGTGTCTTGAAGGAAGCAATCCTGTTAATCCTGTCAAAAAAATCCTGTCAATCCTGTCAAAAAAAAATCCTGTTAATCCTGTCAAAAAAAAATCCTGTCAATCCTGTCAAAAAAAAATCCTGTCTGTCCTGTCAAAAAAAATCATCCTGTCTGTCCTGTCTGAAAATCACAGCGTGATAATCTCCGGTGCGCACGGCGTCAGGTTCTCCATGCCGTCGGGGGTCACGACCAAGGTATCCTCCACGCCGACCGCACCCGTGCCGGCGATCACGAACTTCGGCTCCAGCGCAATCGTCATGCCCTCCTCCAGCACGTCCTTCGACCGCGCCCCCAGCACGGGCAGCTCGTTGATGACGATGCCCGTGCCGTGCCCCACGAACTTCGCCTTCTGCGCCAGCCCCATGAAGCAGTCCGCCAGCCCCGCCTCCTCCGCCATCCGCACTGCCAGCGCGTAGAGGTCCTCGCAACGTACCCCCGGCTTGCCCGCCGCCATGATCGCCTCGCGGATGTCGATGGAAACCTGATGCGCGTCGTAGGCTTTCTGCGCCAGTTTGCCGACCCCGAAGATGCGCGAGCAATCCGTGATGTACCCGTAGAAAATACCGGGGATGTCAACCATCACAGACATACCCTCCGCGAGTCGCACACCGCTCTGCCCCACCGGCAGCGACGGGTGCAAGCCCGCCCCGCCGAGCGCGAAGTCATACGGCGACACCGCCCCGCCGTTGTCCCCCGCCAGCACCGTCCCCATGAAACCCTCCATCGTGTAGCCCGCGATGCGGAAATGCCCCAGCCCCCCTGCGCGGAGCATCACGCGGAACATCTCCACCGACCACTGCTGATCCGTCATGCCCGGCTCGAACACCGCCGCGTAACGCGGGATGACCTCCGACTGCCGCGCCCCCGTCAGCTTCATCACGCGCACCTCGTACGGCGTCTTTGCCGCACGGCACTGCCGCAGCACCGCCGAGCCGTTCCCCGCGACACTCCCCGCGAACACCGCCGCGAGGCGCGCCCAGTCGCTGTGCGAGAGGTCATCATCCTCGATCATCACCCGCTTCGGCAACGGCACACCGATGTCCCGCAAGATGTCGGGCATCTGCTCCACCTTACGCACCTCGAACACGCGCCCGCCCTTCAAGCCGCACGGGCGGCGCACGAAGAAACACGGCTCCCCCTCCGCAGGGATGTAAGCGTGACCCATGAACACCCGCCCCGACACATAAAACAGGTTCACGTTCGCCGCCACGACCAATGCGTCCGCTCCCGCCGCACGCACCCGCGCCTGTATGCGCGACCAGCGCAAAACCAAATCGTCCTTCAACTCGACAGCTGTTCCCTTAAACATAATGCCCGCCATTATAACCTATTCCGCAGGTCAAAGTAAATCAATCCCGCTCGGGGATTTCCGAAATCCTTTTCTCATCGGCGGCTACCGGGGACGCACGGTGCGGAAGGGGGCGCTGGAGGAGACGCTCGATGTCGAAGTTGTCGTAGGGGTCGAAAATGCGCATACCGTTGACCCATCCAAATGCCTTGGTCTTGTCGGGTGTGTGTTTCGCTTCGAGGGCGGCGGCACGGAGCTCTTTCAAAGCGGGCTTCGCATAACCCCCATTGAGGCTGACTGACAACAGATGGTACCCCCAGTGATAAAAACCGCCACCCATGATAACGTATGCGGCGTCTTCGCGTATTGAGAAGCTTGACAGATTTTCGGGAAGCCATGCGGTGTCCAAGTAAACAGGCCCCGTGCCGAAAATTTCCTGCAACAAGGGATAGGACTGGCAGTAGAGTGCCAGTGCCTCGCCGACGGGCTCATACACTTCGGGCTTGCGCATGTGGGACTCCGACTTACAGATGGCGTACTGCGCGTTAATAAACATCAGGCTAAACGGGTTCAGGACGAGGACGCCTAGCGCAACGAGAGCACTGCCAGTACCACTCGTGAGGGAGCGTTTCCGTTTTGTTGCCATGGGTATGCCTCCTACTGTTCTTCGTCGTGGGGCGGAGGCACGGGCGTTAGCTCGCGGAGCCAGATGTTGCGGTAGCGGACGGGGCTGGCGTGGGACTGGAGGACGAGGGGGAGTTTGTCGGCATGGGGGCGCTGCTGCGCGCGCGTCAGGTGGTCGGTCGAGCCTTCGATGGGCCAGTGGTCTTGCACCAGCACGCCGTTGTGGAACACCGTGACGACGCCTTGCCGCAGGAGGGCGTCGCCCTCCCAGCGCGGGGCGCGGAAGATGATGTCGAACGTCTGCCACTCGCCGGGGGCGCTACAGGCGTTCACGAGCGGGGGGTTCTGCCCGTAGAACGATCCGGCGATGCCGTCGGCGTAGATGGTGTCCGGGTTGGAGTCCAGCACCTGCACCTCGTACCGCCCCATGAGGATCACCCCGCTGTTGCCGCGGTTCATGATGTTGGGGTCAACGTCCTTCGGGGTCTGCCATTCGACGTGAAGCTGGCAGTCGCCGAACGCCTCCTTGGTGTAGAGGTCGCCGCCGTGCGTGGCCTCCATCGCGCCGTCGGCGAGCTTCCAGTGCGCGGGCGAGCCATCCGCTTTCTGCCAGCGGTCGAGCGACGCGCCGTCGAAGAGGATCAGCGGCGCGGAAACGAGGACGGGAAAAGAGGATAGCGCGGGCGCGTCCCGTTCTTTTTTCTCTATCCGAAGCTCGGGGTGTTGCAGCAATTCATCGGATGTGAAATGCCGTGTCGCATCCGTATGGAAAGTCCAGAGGAGGCGGCGCTTTGCCCCTTCTATGCTATACTGATAGAGGTTCCAAACGTTCGTGGCAGCTGTGGACACATCCGCATCTAGCACTAGACGGTAACCATAGTGATAAAAACCGCCACCCATTTCAAGATACGCGGAGTTTCCTTTCACCTGCCCATGCCCTTTGCCAGATGCGACGTTTTTCCCTTCAGGAACCCAGTCATAACTAAAACTGTTTACGTCCCAGTTATCTTTCTCCAAAAACGAATGCACTGACGGATACGACTGGCAGCAGAGGGCAAGCGTCTCGCCAACGTGCATATACACTTTGGGCTTGCGGAGCGTGATGACTTCCATTTGGGCCGTTTTTATTGTAAAAGGGATGACAACCAGGCTGATGGGATTCAAAAAGAGAACGGCTAAAAAACCGAACCAGATGATACCGATGGCGATTCTCCATTTTTTCGATACGCGCTTCATCACCCTCAAAACGACAATGCTGATGATGATGGCAACGGTGACATACGTGCCGAGGGGGATAAGCTCCAGAAAGAAAAGGTAGCATGGGAACCCTATCACCACGCACCAGATGACGCTCTGTATGGCGCCCCTCCATTTTTTTGTCATGGGCATAAACATCTCCTTTTGTTCGTTGTAAGGGTAACACCATGTGCCTCTTTGCCCCGAAGGGGGTATATCAGCAGCGAAGGGCAACGCCCTGCGTCGGCTGACAGAAGGCTTTCAGCCTTGTACCAATGCATAATGCATAATTTATAATGCATAATTAACAATTCCTTCACGGCTTCCTGCCCCATTGGCCACACGCCGCGCCAATGGGGTCCCCTGTCTCGCCCTCCAATTGGGACACAAAACCGAAGCGCATTTTACTTGGACGTTGAATGTTCCTTGTTGGATATTCCCAAGGGCTTTCAGCCTTTCCAATGGCACCAAGCACAAGGCCAAAGGCCTTGCGGATGACAGCGTAGGGCAACGCCCTACGACACGGAGGCAAAGAATGTTCAAGGCTGTAAGTCTTGAATAAAAGGACGCAAGGCTTTCAGCCTTGATTTTGTTGTATGCCCCATACACAGGGCGTTGCCCTGCGCTATGATACGGAAGGGCTTCGCCCTTCGCGACTCGCAGGAACACGCCATTGCGAGCGGCTCGCGGGGACGCTCGCCCTCCAGCCCAGCCAATTCCTCGCAACGCATTTAACTTGGACATTGGATATTCCTTGTTAGATATTGGATATTCCCTCCCCGCCGCGCCTTTGCGCCTCTGCGCGAGACAATCCCGAAGCGCATCACACTTGGACATTGGATATTCCTTGTTGGATATTGGATATTCCCAAGGGCTTTCAGCCTTCGCCTTGCCCTCGGGCAGGAATGCCCGAGCCACCTTATCCCTCATTATTCATTCACTCCCGCGCCACCTTCGTGTAGTTGCTTGGCACGTCGGGGAGTTTGACGTTGGGCAGGTTTTTGGGTTCGCGCGGGCCGGTGGTGGTGATGACGTCGAAGGGCTTGAAGCCGGTCTTGCCGATGGCCTCCGTGGAGCGGAAGCGGAAGTCGCCTTTGTCGGGCGCGGCGAAGAGGGGGTCTTGCACGATGGAGCCTTTGTCCTGCCCCGTCTCGTCTTGCCATTGCGCGAGGGTCTTGTTGCCGGGGAAGAGGGTTTCCTTGCCGGATGTGTGCCAGTAGATGTTGTTCGCGAAGGCGTAGCGCTCGGTCGCTTTGCCGTCGTCCGCCGTACCCACTTTCGCGCCGCCCCAGTCGCCGCCGAGCAGGGGGCTGTCGTTGTCCCACAGGACGATGTTGTTGCGGAAGGTGAAGGAGAGGTGTTCCTCGTTGCGGGTGCGCTGGATCTGCTGGGTGAGGGAGTAGGCGAAGATGTTGTTCTCGATGATGTTGTCGCGGCCGTAGTGCTGGTGGAAGCCGCCGGTCTTGACGCGGTAGACGAGGTTGTTATAGAGGTGGATGCCCGTGGAGCCTTCGTCGGTGTAGAGTCCCCAGCCGCCGTAGTCGAAGGCGTGAACGTCGTGGATGTGGTTGTGGTGGACGGTCGTGTTGGGCGAGCGCCCGAGGGTGTACACGCCGCCCATGTCGGACAGCACGCCCTGCCCGAGGGTGTGCATGTGGTTGTAGGCGACCTCGTTGTCGTGCGCGCGCGAAGGCTCGTGGTAGCCCCACGTCCACCCCAGCGAGACGGAGGTGTAGAACAGGTCGCTGATCTCGTTGTACATGACTTTGTTGTACGACGACTGCCCGACCCACACGCCATGCGCGGCCGGATGCAGCCGCCCGCCGCCCGTGATCTTGCAGTCGCGCACCGTGATGCTCAAGGTGCGTTTCGAGTCCTCCAGCGAGCAATCCCACGAATGGTTGATGGGCGAGTGCACATAGCCCACATACGGCGCACCGATCTTCACGCCGCCGCCGCCCATGTCGTGCATCACGCAATACTGCACGACGCTACCGCGCGCGCCGGGACCGAAACCCATCGCGTACCCCCCCAACTGGCGGAACACGCACTCCCAGAACGTCACGCCCAACGCGGAGATGACCTCGACGCTGGAGGAGATGTTCATCTCCGCCTGCGGGCAGTAGTTGCCCTCCTGCGGCATCACCCAATTTGAATGGCAGAACTGGAGACCATTGAAAAACGTACTGACGACAGGCGCATCCTCCGTGCCGCGCACCACCAGCAGCTGCGCCAGCACGGGCGCGACCACTTCGGCGCGGTCGGGGCGCTCGCCCGGCATGGGCATATAACGCAACACGCCCGTGGGCCTGTCCAAGTACCACTCGCCCGGCTCGCCGAACGCCTCCTTCACGTTCTCCGCCCAGAAGCGGCGCTTCTCGAAATTGTCGTACCACGCGCCGTTGGTGCGGTGCGGCACGGTGAAGCGCACGGCCTTCGCCGCCGCATCGATGTCCTTGACGCGATAGCCCGAGGCCGCCCACGTGTGCAGGGTGTGGATCTCCACGTCGCCCAGGTTCGCGCGCACCGCGCCCAGCGCGTCCCCCTCGAAGGTGAACCCGTTGCAGGCCTTCTTGTCCGCCTGCTCCTCGAACGCGCCCACGGTCATGGCATACCCCGTCTTGGGCAGCTTCGGCCGGAACCGCCTCACACCGTCCACCCACAATTGCGAAAAGTCCCACTCGCCCGACGCGACCTCCGGCAGCGTCACCGACCACGCGCCGTCCGCGCCCACCTTCCAGCCCGTGATTTTCCGCCCGCCCGAGAGCACGGGCATCTTCGCCGCGTCACGCGCCTTGTACGTTACGGGCATCGCCATCGTGCCGCCGTCCTCCGCGCCGATGATAACGGGCGCGTCGAGGCGGTACGCCCCGCCCGCGAACAGCACCTCAATCAGCTCATATTTCTTCCCGTCCTGCTTCGCCTCGCGCACGGCCTGCTGCGCGCGCGCGAACGTCGCGAACGGCCGCCAGCTCGACCCCGACCCGCTGTCCTTGCCGTCCGGCGACACATAGATTTTCTTCACCTCGGCGGAGGCCGCCATCGCCGCCGCCGCCATCGCCACCATTATGAATGCTTTGACCCGTATCATCTGCCCCCCCTTATTTCACCTGTGCGTTCTGCTGTTGCTCGCCCGCTAAAACCGTTGCGCTCCATTCGCGGCGGAGGTCGGCGAGCTCTTGCTCTTGCCAGTCGTTGAATTGGCCTTGGTACTGGCCGTAAACGTCCATCCACAGCACGAGGCGGCGGTAGTCGGCGGTCTCAATACGGCCGCGCTCCCAGAGGCGGTGGATGTGCTTGGTCAGCTTGGCGTTGGCGGCGATGCCTTGGCCGGGGACGGATTCGGTGGCGTCGTTGTAGCCTTTCTTCACGAGCGCGGCGACGGAGGGCTGTCCGGCGTTGACGAGCTGTTTCCACGCCTCTCTCGGGTCGGCCTTGAACGCGAAGGGCTCTTTCTCCGCGCCCGTGTGACAGGCGGCGCAGGCGGATTTCAGCACGGGCGCGACGAGGCGGTCGAAGCGGAAGGGCCAGCTGCCTTCGCCCTCGGGGGTGATCTTCGCGGGCTCTTCTTTCATCGCGGCGGCCATCTGCTGGGTGGGGGTGTAGCTCGCCTCGTCTTTCGGCTCGTGGCACCCGGAGCAGGTCCACACCTGACCGGGCTGGAGCGAGGCGCCGCTGCGCATGGTCTGCACCACCACGCCGTCGTCGTCGAGGGCCTGGAAGAAGAGCGTGACGTTGGAGGGCGCGAGGAAGTTCGCGGAGCCGTCCTCGGCGACTGGCACAGTGCCCAACACGCATTTGCCGGGGTCGTCGGCGGTGACGCCGATCTCGGGGCGGTTCATGTGCGGCTGAACCTTGGGCGGGATGGCGACGATGCGCAGGGCGGTGACGCGCTTGCCCTCGGGGAACGGCTGGCGGCTCTTATAGACGTTGGAGAGCAGGAAGCGGCCGTAGAGCGGCGCGTCCTCCTTGACGGCGCTGGCGATCACGGGCGGCGGTTTCTGCGCGGCGACGGGGATGGGGTGCTGCACCTGAAACGCGGGGTCGGCGCAGAGCAGGTCGAGGTTGCCGAACGCGTCGTAGAGGTACGCGCCCATGCGCGCGCCGTCGTCGTTCTGCGCGAAGTGCGTGCGCAGGCCGCGCCAGCTCCAGCCCGTCAGGTAGAAGTCCTCCGACAGCGGCCACGGCGAGGCGTAGTAGTGTTGCAGCCACACGCTGCCGTTGCCCGAGGTCTCGGACTCCGCGAACGGCACCTCGGGGGTCAGGCGCACGATGGGCGCGTTGCCGTCCTCGCCGCGCGTCACGTCCACCAGCACGAGCGAGCCGCCGACGTTGGCGTGGTGCGCCCCTGCGGTGAACACCATCTTCGATGAGCCGGGGATCGGGCGCGGCTCGAACATGCTCTGCGGGTTGCGCGTGTAGTTGCCGTAGAAGTGCGAGGGCTGCGTGCCGTCGGGGTTCACGCGCCACAGCCCCATGTAGGGCATATTGTGGCGGTCAACGTAATCCCACCGCGCATAGACGATCGAGCCGTCGTTCGCGATGGTCGGCGTCCACTCGAACATCTCGAACGGCGAGATGGTGCGCATATCGCTGCCGTCCGTGTTCATCGTGTGCAGCGTGTACACCGCGACGGGCCGCCAGTCGTCGCCGCCGCACCGCACATAGCTCTCGGGCAGGGCGGGGTTCTTGATGGTCGCCAGCACGTCGTCGTTGCTGTAGCGCGTGCGCCACCCGCGCCGCGTGGAGAGGAACACGATGCGCCCGTCCGGCAGATACCGCGCATCGAAATCGTTGTACTTGCCGGAGGTCAGCTGGCGCAGGCCGCTCCCGTCGATGTTCATCTCATAGATATGATAGAACGAATCCTCGGGCAGCGTCGCCTTGTCCGTCTTGGTGCGGTTCGCGTTCGTCTCGGGATAGAACTTGCAATACGCGAACACCACCTTCTTCGCGTCCCACGACAGCATCGGGCGCTGGAAGCACCCCTCCGCGAACTGCGCCGTCAGGCACGTCTCCTTCGGCGCGCCCGACTTGAAATCCTCCAGCACATAAATCCCCCCGCCCGGCCGCGACCACCACCCGTACCACTGATCCGACATGTGGTAAATCCAACCCGGATCCAGCAGCTTCGTCACCAGCAGCTTGTCGAAATTGAGCAGCGGGTTCTTCATCGCCAAGTCGCGCACCGCACGGCGCACCGCGATGTACGTGTCCTCGCCCGCGCCATCAATCTTTTTCTCCAGTGCGGCGGCGGCCTTCTCAAACGCGCCCGTATCGACGCCCTTCTGCTTCAGCGACTCCGCCAGCTTGCGCCCGCGCTCCAGAGACTCCGCCGCGATACGCGCCCACTCGACGCCCTCCTGCTTCTCGCGGTGCGCCTGCGACCACTGCGACACGCTCGACTGCAACGCCGCCTTGCCCCGCGCCACATTCTCTGCCGCGCCCTCCGCGAACACCTCCACCTCGTTCAGGTGGAAGTAGCTCTTGCGCGGAAGCTGCAAGCGCACGAACCGCGCCGACGCGCCCTTGCCCGGCACGGACAGCGCCTTGTCGTTGATCCCGAACACCTTCCCGTCATGCGCGTAGAACGCCGACCACTCCTTGCCGTCCTGCGACAACAGCACCTGAATGTCCTTCGTGCGATCCTCGAATCCCGGACGGTTATGCACGACGATTTTGCCGAGCTTCACAGACCCGCCCAAATCCACCTGCCACCACGGGTTCTCATCCTCGCCCGTGTGGAAGCCCCACGGCTCATCCGTCTTGCCGTCAACGGCCCCCGCCGCGTCCTCCGACGGCTTCACCCCGCCGCCGCCGTAATTCCCCTTCGCGCCGCCGTGCGCGTTCGGCTCCGGCGCGAACCTCAGCCGCGCCTGTTCCAGCCAATCCCTCACCAGCGCATCATCCCCCGCTGCCATGGCATTGCACAAGCCCATTGCGAGCAAGCCCGCAAGCCCCCTCTTCACAACCGTATAAGCATTTTTCATAGCCCCTCCTAAAAGGACATAATCACAGATGTAAATAGGATACCTCCAATGACCGTAACGTGTCAAGGGGGAGTAAGGAATTACGAAAAAAAATGTTTACCCGTAGCGCAGGTTTTGTTATGATACTGTCCCGACGTTGCAGTAGCGGCTGCGTGAATAGTTGTGGTTGTCTTTGAAGGAACGGGGGAGAAAATGAGCGGCACGATCGGGTTCGATAACGAGAAGTATCTGGCGGAGCAGACGGCGGCCATCTTGCGCCGGGCGAAGGAGAACGGGGGGAAGCTGTACCTGGAGTTCGGCGGCAAGCTGATGCAGGACCTTCACGCGGCGCGCGTGCTGCCGGGGTATGACCCGAACGTGAAGCTGCGCCTCTTGCAGGGGCTGAAGGACTCGGCGGAGATCGTGCTGTGCATCTACGCGGGGGACATCGAGCGCAAGAAGATGCGCGCGGATTTCGGCATCTCCTACGAGAGCGAGACCATGAAGCTGATCGATGTGCTGCGGAAATGGCAGCTCGAAATCGGCGCGGTCGTCATCACCCGCTTCGCCGGGCAGTACGCGGCGAAGCTTTTCCGCGCGCGCCTGGAGCGCCACGGCATCAAGGTCTATTACCACTGCGTGACGCAGGGCTACCCGACCAACGTTGACACCATCGTCAGCGACGAGGGATACGGCGCGAACGAGTTCGTGGAGACGAACCGCCCGATTGTGGTCGTCACGGGGCCCGGGCCGGGGAGCGGCAAGCTCGCGACCTGCCTCTCGCAGCTTTACCATGAGCGCAAGGTCGGGCGCATGGCCGGCTATGCGAAGTTCGAGACGTTCCCCGTGTGGAACCTGCCGCTCTCGCACCCCGTCAACGTGGCGTATGAGGCCGCGACCGCGGACCTCAAGGACAGCAACATGGTGGACCCCTACCACCTGCAGGCATACGACGAGATTGCCATCAACTACAACCGCGACGTGGAGGCCTTCCCCCTGTTACGCGCCATCTGGAAGAAGATGACGGACGAGGTCTGCCCCTACCAGTCGCCCACGGACATGGGCGTGAACTGCATCGCCAGCGGCATCGTTGACGATGCCGTCGTCTCCGCGGCCTCGCGGCAGGAGGTCATCCGCCGCTACTTCCGGCACCTGAGCGAACACCGCTCCGGGCAAGTCGAGCACGGGACGGTCGAGCGCGCGGACGAGATCATGCTGCGGCTGTCGCTCGCGCCCGAGGACCGCGAGGTCGTGCGCCCCGCCCGCGAGGCCGCGCACGAGGCGATGCTGCACGGCAAGGGGCACAGCGGCATCTTCTGCGGCGCGGCCATCAAGCTCCGCGACGGGCGCATCGTGACCGGCAAAAACTCCGAGCAGCTTCACGCGGCCGCAAGCGTCGTGCTGAACGCCATCAAGACGCTGGCCGGCATCCCGGAGCAGATTCACCTGATCGCGCCCGAGGTCGTGGGGCATATCGTGCGCATGAAGCAGAACATCCTCAAAGGCGACTACACCAGCCTCAACCTCGACGAGGCGCTGATCGGGCTGGCCGTCAGCTGCGCCACCAACCCGACCGCGCAGGTCACGATCGAGCATCTCATCGACCTGCGCGACTGCGAGATGCACCTGACGCACATCGTCACCCCCGGCGATGAGGCCGGTCTGCGCCGCCTCGGCATCCGCGCCACCAGCGACCCCTTCTTCGCGGCAGCGGAGCTGTTCATCGACGCATAAAGAGCAGCCTTGCGCTTTGAAAGAGAGGCGAACAACAAGCAACTAAAAACTGATCCCCCGCAGGTCTTTCACGCGGCGGGATTTGCCCTCGAAGCGCTCGAGGGTGTTGGGCTGGACGAGGTTGATGTTCATGTGCAGGCCGGTGACGCTGGCGATGGCGGCGGCGATGGCGGCCTTGACGGCTTGCAGCTCGCTCATGCTGTCGGAGAACATCCCGGGGTGCATCTCGATGTGGACGGTCACCTCGTCCATCGCGGCGGGGCGGGTGACCTCGATCATGTAGTGCGGGGCGACGGACTTGACGCGCATGAGCGCGGTCTCGATCTGCGAGGGGAACACGTTCACGCCGCGGATGATGAGCATATCGTCGGTGCGCCCCATGATGCGGCTCATGCGGCGCGTGGTGCGCCCGCAGGGGCAGTCGCCGTCGGCGTAGATCACGCCGATGTCGCGTGTGCGGTAGCGGGTGACGGGGAACGCCTCGCGGCAGAGCGGCGTGACGACAAGCTCGCCGCGCTCGCCGTCGGGCAGCGGCTCGAGGGTGTCGGGGTCGATGACCTCGAAGATGAACTGGTCCTCTTGGATGTGCATCCCGTTGCGGTAGGCGCACTCGCCGCTGACGCCCGGTCCCTGCACCTCGGCGAGGCCGTAGTTGTTCCAACAGCGGATGCCAAGCCCTTCCTCGATGCGCTCGCGCATACTCTCGGTCCACGGCTCGCCGCCGAAATGGGCGTGTTCCAGCGCGATGGAGGCGCGCTCGACGCCGCCGGCGAGGACGGTGTCCATCAGTTTCAGCGCGTAGGACGGTGTGCAGATCAGCACCTCGGGGCGCAAGTCCTGCATGGTCATCAGCTGACGCTCGGAGTTGCCGCTCGACAGCGGGATGATTGCCGCGCCGACGCGCTCGATGCCGTAGTGCAACCCGAACCCCCCCGTGAACAGCCCGAAACCGAACGAAATCTGCACCGTATGCTCGGGGCGCAACCCGCCCGCGACGAGGAAGCGCGCGCACATATTCGCCCAGTTGTCCACATCGCCCTTGGTGTAGGCGACCCACGTGGGCTTGCCCGTCGTGCCGCTCGTCCCCTGAAAACGCGCCACGCAATCACGCGGCACCGCGAGGAAACCGAGCGGGTAACTGTCGCGCAAATCCGCCTTCGTCGTAAACGGCAAGCGGCGGATGTCGTCGAGACTCCTGATGCTGTCCGACGTGATGCCCGCCGCCGCGAACTGCTCACAATAGAACGGCACACGGCTACACCGCGCAACCGCCTCACGCAAGCGTTGAAGCTGCAACGCCCGCAACTGCCCCACCGGCATACACTCGAAATCCGGCTGCCAAATCCTGTTCTCAACGATGGGCTTTGTGTTCATAGGGAAGTTTTTAGTTTCTAGTTGCTAGTTTCTAATGGTCGATACAAACCGACTTTTTCGACTTCCTCGATTTCTTCGACACAACACATTCCTAATTCCCAAACAGCGCCACCGCATCGACAACACTCCGTCCTGCCGCGTTAAGCGCCTCGATTGCGCGGTCGGGGTCGTCGAGACGGAAAATCAGCACCGCCTCCTGCCCGTGGTGCGACGTGAACGCATACATGTACTCGATGTTGACCCCCGCCGCGCCGATGACGTCCAGCAATTCGGTCATGCCGCCCGGACGATCCGCCACGGTGACGGCGACCACCTCGCGCACATTGACGACATACCCCGCCGCTTCCAACACCGCCTTCGCACGCCGCCAATCCTCCACAATCAGCCGGACAATCCCGAACTGCTGCGTGTCCGCCAGCGACAACGTCACGATGTTAATCCCCGCATCCGACAACGTCCTGCAGATCGCATTCAGATGCCCCGGCTTGTTCTCCAGAAACAACGATAACTGTTGAATTTTCATGCTAACCTCATTTTCCTTTCTTAAACCTCCGTAACAATCGTTCACTTTCATCAGCAAGCTTAGCCCGATTCTCATTAAACTCATCCCAAATTTGTGAGTCTATTTTTGCTATATGTTCAAATCCCAAAACTCCTCCTGCCTGTAACTTTGTGTCTAAACTCAAGAAGTTCAGAATTTTTCTCTTTACGGCTCCTGGTGTTCGTCCAATCAGCTTCGCTAAATCAATGACTTCCGGATGACTTTCTTTTACCTTGAAAGAAAGTTTACAGTATAAGTTGAATGCAACAATCGCTTCATCCCGTGACCATTTTTCTCTACTCATGGTGTTCTCCTCTTTGTGGCTTGGTTTCTTTGGTTCTTCTCCCGAATGCGGGAAAAGGTGTTTGGCATCTCGCCTTTGACAAAAGCTCCAAGGCGTGATTTAGCCCTGAAAGGGCGGTAATCATCCAGCGTAGGGCAACGCCCTACGTTGAGATGGCGCAAAAAACATAAGCCCTGTAAGGGCGCAATCAAATAGATGTCGCCCTTACAGGGCTTAACATTTGTCCTTCCGCTAACGTAGGGCGTTGCCCTACGCTGGATGATGCAGCCCCTTTGGGGCAAAGAAAACACCCGTTTCCACGCCACCCTAAAATCCACTCGGTCACGAGTATTCATTTTGGTTTGTAACACTGTTGCCACACGGGTGGTTCTCTGACCCATAGCGTAATTCCTTTATCCTTTAGCCGTTCCTCAAATCCGTCACGCGGCAGAGCTTGCCCTCGCTGCGGGGGAGGGAGTGGGGCTCGGCGAGGGTGACTTTCGCGCTGATGTTGATGACGCGCTGGATGGCGTGGGCAATCCGCGCGCGGAGGTTCTCGAGCGACTTGATGTCGTCGCTGAGTGTCTGCGCCGTGACCTCGACCTTAATCTCCAGCATATCGAGGTCGCCCGCTTTGCTGACGAAGATGTGGTAGTGCGGCAGTACCGCGTCAACGGACAGCAACGCGGTCTCGATCTGCGACGGGAAGAGGTTCACACCTCGGATAATCAGCATGTCGTCCGTGCGCGCGCTGATGCGCTCGAACGTGCGGATGGTGCGCCCGCAGGGGCATGGCTCCGAGTGAATCAGCGAGAGGTCGCGTGTGCGGTAGCGTAGCATCGGCGTGCCGCGCCGTGTCAGCGTCGTGAACACGAGTTCGCCGCGCTCGCCGTCGGGCAGCGGCTCGAGCGTGTCGGGGTCGATGATCTCGGGGTAGAAGTGATCCTCGAACACGTGCAGCCCGCGGCGGTGCGGGCAGTCGTTCGCCACGCCCGGACCGCTGATCTCCGTCAGCCCGTAGATGTCGTGCGCCGTGATGCCCGTGAGCTGCTCAATCTTGCCGCGCATCGCCTCCGTCCACGGCTCGGCGCCGAACACGCCGTGCCGCAGCCTCATGTCGCGGCGGAAGTCGATGCCCCGCTTCATGCCCTCGTCCACAAGGTGCAGGAAATAGCTCGGCGTGCACGCGATGACCGTCACCCCGAAATCGCGCATCAGCATCAGCTGCCGCTCCGTGTTCCCGCCCGAGATGGGCAGCACCGCGCACCCCAGCCCCTCCGCGCCGTAATGCAGCCCCAGCCCGCCCGTGAACAGCCCGTAGCCGTACGCCACCTGCACCACGTCCTCGCGCGTGACGCCGCACATCGCCAGCGCGCGCATACAGCCCTCCTGCCATACGCGGATGTCCCCTTGCGTGCTGCCGATGACGATGGGCTTGCCCGTCGTGCCGCTCGAGCAGTGGAAGCGCACGATCTCCTCCTGCGGCGACGCGAACAGCCCGAACGGGTACTCGTCGCGCAAGTCGCTCTTCATCATGAACGGCAACAGCGCGATGTCCTCCAGCGACCTGATATGCTCCGGGCGCACCCCCCGCTCATCCATCCGCCTGCGCGTCAACGGCACACGCTCATAGACGTGCCGCACCAGCCCCTGAAGGCGTTCCAGCTGCAACGCCCTCAACTGCCCAATCGGCATATAATCCGCCTCGCTCACCCCCTGCCGCGCCCCACTGTAATCCGACAAAGACATTCCCACTGCTCCTCTTCATGCAAAAAAAATAATATAGCACATTTCAGCCGAGAAGTGGATACATTTTTGCGTCCCTTTTTCGCTCATCGTATGAGACAAGGACGAGGCAAACCACATCAGTGGCTCACGAAGACGCGCACCTATTCCTGATTGCCTCATTTGGGCGCACGCTCAGGTGCGCCGCTACTTCTTCGCCCCGTGCTGCTGCGCGGACATCTCGAGGAACTGGCCGGGGGCGGCGTGGGCGTCTTTCTCCCAGATGTATCCCGCGTGCTGGATCAAGTACACCAGCACTAACCCGTTGCGGGTGTCGATCATCATGTGCGTGCCTTGCGCGCCACCGTGCTTGAAGCCGCCGCCATAGACCTCGAAGCCCAGCCCGTAGGCGTTGGGCAGGTCGCCCGTCTGCTTCGTGCCGAGGGCGCGGACGGCATCCTCCGAGAGGAGCCGCTTGCCTTCGTGCGTCCCGCCGTTCAGCAGCATCCGGCAGAACCGCGCGACGTCGTGCGCGGTCGAGAAGAGGCCGCCGCCGGGTTCGGCGTAACGCTTCTCGCGGTCGGTGAACGGATAGGAGACGAACCCGACGGGGCACTGCTCCAGCCGCGACCTGTCCGCGCTCGGGCGGTAGTTCTTCGCCAGCCGCGCCTCCTGCTCGGCCGTGAGCCAGAAGGTGGTGTCCGCCATGCCCAGCGGCTCGAAGAGGCGCGTGCGCATGAAGGCCTCGTAGGGCATCCCGCTGGCGACCTCGATGATGTACCCGGCGATGTTGATGCCGATGTTCGAATACTGGTACTTCGTGCCGGGCTCGGCGGCCAGCGGCGTGAGCGCATAGACGGACATCTTCTCGCGCAGGGGCATGTCGTCGATCTTCTGCTCCAGCGGCGAGAGGAACTGGAAGCCGCCCGTGTGGCTCATCACCTGCCGAACGGTGACGGGGGTTTTGGTCTTGACCACCGTCAGGCGGTCGCCCTCCATCTTCTCCGTCACCCACAGGTCCTTCAACTTGGGGATGTACTTGGTGATGGGGTCGTCGAGGCTCACCTTGCCCTCGTCCACGAGCATCATCAGGGCCGCGCCCGTGATGCCCTTGGTCTGCGAGGCGATCCAGAACACCGCGTCCGGCGCCATCGGCCGCTGCGCGGCGATGTCCGCCCAGCCCGACGCGGCCACCTCCAGCACCTTCTCCTTGTCGGCCACGAGCGTCACCGCCCCGGCCAGCACCTCCCTGTCCGTCAGCGACTTCAGCCGCTCCGGCCACGTCTCCGCCCGGACGGCGAACGGCGCGAGCGAAGCGCAAAACAACAGGACATACGTCAAACGTTTCATAGGCTCGCCCTCCAGGTCACTGCCCGCGCGGCATGTTCATCATCATCCCGCCCATGTTGTTGGCGGTATAATCCGCTGGCACCTTAAACAGGTCGGCGGCGGGCTTCTTGAAGTCGTAGTCCTTGAACGTGATGACCGCCTTGCCGCCCGGCCCGTCCTGGACCTCTATCTTGACGGGCATGTCCTTCTGCTTGGGGGACGTCCACAGCAGCATGGTGTAGGTCTTGCCGTCCTCGGTTGCCGTGACGCGGCGCTTGTCGCACGACACCCCGCCGACATCCTCCTTGCCGAGGTCCTCGGTCTTGATCTCCATCTTGTCGTCCGACTTGGCGGTGGTGGCCTCCGGCGGGAGCGGCAGCTTCGTGTACATCTTCACCATGGGCATCAGCGTGTAGCCCGCGCCCTTGCCGTCATCGGCCTCGGGATCGACGATGATGACGATCTGCATCCCCTCCATCGCGATCTCCGTCCGCGTCTTCTGCCCGGACTTGAACACCTTCGACGCGATCGCGCGCCCACCCGCCTCCGCGGTCATCGTGGCCGAATACTCGCGCACAGGCCCCAGCTTGTCCTGCACCTTCGCCCACAGCGCGTTCACGCCGACCCCCTGCGCCTGCGCCTGCGCGAAACTCCCCGCGAGGACAATCCCCGCGCCCACCATCCATTTCAGACTCTTCATCTTACCCGATCCTTTCCGGCACGGAACCGTGCCTTATCTATTTCAAAAAGGAAATATTGTAGGACAGCACAGGCGGAAACGTCAATGGAATTTTCTTGGCGAAAAAAAACTCATTTTGTTGTTGCAATGCGGGTATGTTTTTTGGTATTATGCAATTTCTTTTTAGGGGACGTGGCGCAATTGGTTAGCGCACCGGACTGTCGATCCGGTGGTCGCGGGTTCGAATCCCGTCGTCCCCGCCATTTTTACCGCTCCGCAAGAGCGGTTTTTTTTTGAGGCTGAATGACGCATGAGTGACACCGCAAACGTTTTCGTTCTCTCCATCCTGCAAGGCATCGCCGAGTTCCTGCCCATCAGCAGCTCGGGCCACCTCGTTCTGGGGAAGCACCTGCTGGGGCTGGAGTCGCCCGGCACGCGCCTGGAGATTGCCCTGCATGTCGGCACGTTGCTCTCCGTGCTGGCCTTCTACCGCGAGGTTATATTCCGTCTTGCCAAAGGCGCCTTCACGGGGTGCAAGGAAAGCTGGCGGATGGTCCTGCACATCATCGTGGCCTGCGTCCCTGCTATCATCTTCTACCTGCTCTTCCGCAAATCGGTTGACGCGTTCTTTGAAAGCACGCGCACCGTAAGCCTCGCGCTGATCTTCACGGGCGTGGTACTGTGTGCGCTTCGTTGGGTTTCCGTGAAAGGCGGCGGCGCGGTCACGCTGCCGCGCGCGGTCGCAATCGGCCTGGCCCAGGCGGTCGCGGTACTGCCGGGGGTCAGCCGCTCGGGCATGACGATTGCGATGGCGCGCATGACGGGCGTCGCGCCCGAGAAATCCGCAGAGTTCTCTTTTCTCGTCAGCCTTCCCCTGATTGCCGGGGCGACCGTGAAGGAAGTCCTCCACGCCAGCCCGGCCCTTTCCCACGACGTGCCCCCCGCGCACGTCCCGCTGGGGTTGCTGGTGGTTGGCGTGCTCATCGCCGCCTGTGTCGGTTACGTCGCGCTCACGCTGCTCGTGCGCCTCTTGCGCGGCAATCACTTCTGGTGCTTCGGCGTCTATTGCCTTGTGGCCGGTGCGCTCGCACAGGCCTTCCTGCGCTAGGGCATTGGGTCGATTCGCGTCGATAGCAGGCACTCCCCTGCGGTCAGTAGGCTGTAACCCCACGTTCCCATCCGTCGTCCCGTCGTCCTGTAGTCCCAAGATGGCGCGGGCATTCCTTCCTGCCCGCATCGAAAGATTGGGCGGGGGCGGTGCGCGAGGATGCGTGCGCCCCATTTGATTTCTAATTTCCAATTGACTTTCTCCCGGCTCTCTTCTATTCTGTTGCGGTGATAAACATTCTATGGGAGGATGGACATGAAAAAAGCTGCTTACCTGTTGGCGTTCGCGCTCGCACTGCCGCTGTGCGCCGATGTCGGTCTTGAACTCATCCCGAACGGTGACTTCGGCACGCTGGACGCGAACGGTTGGGGCGCGGAGTGGCCGAGGGGGCGCGGGGCGAAAATCGTTTCCGACAAGGACGGCAAGCGGCTCGTCCTCGACGGCGCGGGCGCGCAGGTGGATTTCCTCATCCCGCTCAAACCCGAGTGGGGGCAGCTGAAGCTCGCGACGCAGATGAAGGTCACGGGCGTCGCGCTCGGCAAGGAGTCGTGGAACACGGGGCGGCTGACGATGTGTTTCATGGATGACGCGGGGCAGCGCGTGGGCGCGTGGCCGGATGTGTTCGGGTTCATCGGCACCACCGATTGGCAGCCGTGCGAACGCCTCTACGCCATCCCCAAGGGCGCGACGCGCCTGAGCATCGCCCCCAGCAACCTCGGCGCGTCGGGCATGGTGGAGTTCCGCGCGTTGTCGCTGAAAGTCTCGCGGGTGCGCGCTATGCGCCCCGCGAACGCGCCGCTTCCTGACGGTGCGCCGCAGGACGTGTGGGGGCTCGGCGACGCGTGGCGGCAGGCGACGCCGACGCGCGAGCGAATCTGCCTCAACGGCCTGTGGCAGTTCCGCCCCGTGCTGACGAACGAAGTCCCCGACAGCCCGCCGGGCGCGGATGACTGCTGGGGCTGGTGCAAAATCCCGGCCGTGTGGCCGAACCAGTGGGAGGGCGACACCGCGCCGCAGCGCATCTGGCTCGCGCCGTGGCTGGAGGAGAACGTCGAGAATGCGCACGTGTTCGAGCAAGCGTGGTACAAGCGCAAAATCACCGTGCCGGAGTCGTTCAAGGATAAGCGCGTCGCCCTCGACTTCACCATGCTCCAGACCCACGCCAAGGTTTTCATCGACGGCCAGCACATCGGCGAGGTGTGGTACCCCGGCGGCGAGATCGGCCTCGGGATGACCCCCGGCAAGGAACACGAGATCGCGTTGCTTGTGACCGCCCGCCCGTTCAGCGCGACGCATCAGGCGTTCATGGCGCCCGACCGCGTCATCGAGTCGAAGGCGAGCGTCAAGCTGCGCGGCATCACGGGTGACCTCTACCTTTCCGCCAAGCCATACTGCAACTTTGCTGATGCACACATCATCACCTCCACACGCGATGGCACAATCACCTTCGTCGTGGAAGATTTCGGGGCAGGTCTTTCTCTTACTCTCCCTCGGGGCAACTTCAAACTCCGCGTCGAAGTGAAAGGATGCGGCGAGAGCAAGACGTTCGTTTCACCTAAAATAGACCTCCTTCGCGACGGCGCCATGCGCTTCACCGTCCCGTGGAAGAATCCAAAACTCTGGGACACTCACACGCCGCAAAACCTCTACACCGCAAACATCTCACTCCTTTTCGACGACAAGGTCGTCGACACCCTCCCGCCCATCACGTTCGGCTTCCGCGAGTTCGGCATCGCGGGGCGCGACTTCATCCTCAACGGCACGCCCATCCACCTGCGCGCGCTCCACAACACCACCATGAACGCCCCCGCCGACAAGGCCAGCAAGGCCGCCGCGCTCGAGCACTGCCGCCGCGTCAAAGAATACGGCTTCAACTTCATCATCGCGGGCAACTACGACTTCGCCGCCGGCTCCACCGCCTACCTCGACGGCCTGCTGGAGGCCTGCGACGAGACCGGCCTGCTGCTGGCCTTCTCGCTGCCGCACATCAAGGACTTCGGCTATGACCTCCGCGACCCCGACCGCGCCGAGCGCTACCGCCAGCAGGCCCGCTGGCTCACCCGCCGCGCCCGCAACCACCCCTCCGTCATCTTCTACGCCATGAACCACAACTCCTGCGGCTACTACGGCGACCAGAACCCCCTCAAGATCGACGGCATCTACGCGCCGCCCGACAGCTCCGGCGCCAAGGGCGCGTGGTGGGAGAACAACCGCCGCAACTCCCTCATCGCCGCCGACATCGCCGCCGCCCTCGACCCCACCCGCCCCGTCTATCACCACCAGTCCGGCAACCTCGGCCCCCTGCACACCGTCAACATCTACCTCAACTGGGCCCCCCGCCAAGAGCGCAGCGACTGGCTCGGCCACTGGGCCGCCAACGGCCAGAAGCCCCTCTTCTTCGTCGAGTGGGGCCTGCCGCACATCTCCAGCTGGTCCAGCTACCGCGGCCCCAAGTTCATCTGGAGCAGCCCCGCCTTCCAGAGCCTCTGGGCCTCCGAGTACGCCGCCCAGTTCTGGGGCGACGCCGCCTACCAGCCCACCCCCGAGGCCCACGCCGCCCTCGCCCACGAAGAGGCCCTTTGGGCGAAAGGCGAGGAGTTCCACTGGCACCAGCTCAACCGCCCCCTCCACGCCCTCACCAACAACTACCACAACATCCAGGCCCACTTCGCCGACGACAACTGGCGCGCCCACCGCGCCCACGGCATCTCCGCCATGCTCCCTTGGGATCAGGAAGGCCTCTGGCAACGCGTCGCCGAGACCCGCACCCGCCCCAACCCCGACGCCTTCAAGAACCTCAAGCGCCCCGGCATCACCCCCGACAACCTCCACCCCGGCAACCAGTACATCAACGACACCGGCGCCCCCTCCGCCTTCGCCCCCACCGCCCTCGGCCGCTCCTTCCTCCGCTGGAACCAGCCCGACTGCGCCTTCATCGGCGGCGACACGGAAGATGGAGGGCGAGCGTCCCCGCGAGCCGTGTCCAGTTCCAGCGGCGGCGTTCACGCCGCCCCCTCTTTCACCGACAAGACCCGCCACTACCCCCCCGGTGCCGACCTCCGCAAAACCCTCGTCATCCTCAACGACCGCCGCACCCCCCAGACCATCCGCTGGACGTGCGCCCTCACCCCCCATACCGGCACCCCTGCCCACAGGGACGATCGCCGCGCCTCCATCCCTCCTAAGCCCATCAAGACCCTTAGCGGCGCTCTCCCCGTCCTTCCCGGCGGCAAAGCCCTCGTCCCCGTCACCTTCAAGCTGCCGCCAGACATAGAGGACGGCTACACCCTCAACGCCACCTTCGAGTTTGAAAACAAAATCACCCAGACCGACACCTTCAACCTCTTCACCGTCCAGAGGGGTAACATCATCGCTGATGAATTCAATTTCCCCATCATTCTTTACGACACCAAAGGCATCACCGCCCAACACTTCGACCGCCTCCGCATCCCTTACACTAAAACCAACGGGCAGCTCACCCCGTCCGGCAACAACGGAAAACAAGTCCTCGTCATCGGGCGCGAGTCACTCGACGAGACCTCCGCCCAATGGGTCAAAAACATGAAAGACGCCTCGCACATCATCGTCATGGAGCAGGCCTCCAAGCCCCTCACCGAACTGCTGGGCTTCCGCATCGCCGAGCGCGGCTCACGCCTCCTCTTCCCGCGCTGCCCGCACCCCGTCACCGAATACATACATGCCGAACGCTTCCGCGACTGGGCCGGCTCCTCCACCCTCCTCCCCGAACACCTCGACGACCTCGACGCGCTCGAGCTCCACGACCCCCGCTGGCAATGGAGCGGACACGAGAACACCCGCGCCTGGCGCTGCGGCAACCGCAACAGCGTCGCCTCCGTCCTCATCGAGAAACCCGCCCGCGGCGACTGGCTCGCCCTCATCGACGGCGAGTTCGACCTCCAATACAGCCCCCTCCTCGAATATGTCGAAAACCGGAGGCGCGTCACCTTCTGCCAGCTTGATGTCTCGGGGCGCACAGCCCCCGACCCTGCCGCCGACGAACTGACGATATGCCTCCTCGGCGAGGCGTTGTTCAATGTCGAAAGATTCAACGGCGCCCCCTTCATGGGGCATCGCTATCCCATTCCGCCGTTTTACCACGAGATCTGCTGGGGGGGCCCTTCCCGCCCCTGCACCATCCTCGGCGACAACGCCACGCAACTCTGCGCCAGCCTCGGGGTCGAACCACTTTCCCGCGCCCCCCTCACCATCGCCTCCTCCGGCGCGGGAATGCCCGACGGCCTCCACCAGCAGATTGCCGACGGCGCAACCGTCCTCTGCCTCGGCATGAACGCCGACGAGGTCGCCAAGTGGTCCCCCGTCCCGCTCACCGCCACATTCACCAACGCCTTTTTCACGCGCATCGAGCAGCTGCCCCCCGAACTCAACGGCCTCTCCAACGCCGACTGGGCATGGCACGGGCAGATGGCGTTCCACGCGCTCCCGCCCGCCCCCGACGGCAACGCCGCCCTCCGCGTCATCCGCCACGGCAACGGGAAAATCGTGTTCTGGCAAGTCCCCCCGTGGATGATCGACGAGGTGAAGAAGCCCTACCTCCGCACCACCAAACGCCGCGCCAACGCCATGGCCTCCCGCCTCCTCGCCAACCTCGGCGCGGCCTTCGCCAGCCCCTTCCCCGCCCTCTACCTCGACACCCCCGAACCCGCCGACGACCCCTACCGCTATTACCGCTGGTGAGGGAAGGCTTGCCGGAAGAATAGCGGCCTAGTGTCCGTTGACGAATTACGGAGCGCGATGCCCGCTGTCACACACACAACACCTTCCGCTTGATGATTTTCCACGGCAGGCCGTAGCGGGTGAGCGCGTCCATGAAGGGGTCGGGGTCGAACTGCTCCATGTTGAACACGCCCGCGCCGGACCACTTGCCGGTGAGCATCATCTTCGCGCCGATCATGGCGGGGACGCCAGTGGTGTAGGAGATCGCCTGTGACTTGACCTCGCGGTAGCAGTCCTCGTGGTCGCAGACGTTGTAGATGAAGGCGACGGTGTCTTTGCCCTTGGCGTCTTTGCCGCGCACTTGGCAGCCGATGCAGGTCTTGCCTTTCGTGAGCGGCCCGAGCGAGGCGGGGTCGGGCAGGAGCGCCTTCAAAAACTGGAGCGGCACAATCTCCGCGCCGTTGAAGGTCACGGGGTCGATGCGCGTCATGCCGACGTTGCCCAGCACTTCGAGGTGCTTGAGGTAGTTGTCGGAGAAGCTCATCCAGAAGCGCGCGCGCTGGAGCCCCTTGATGTGCGTGGCGAGCGATTCGAGCTCTTCGTGGTACATGAGGTAGATGTTCAGTGCGCCGAGCTTGTCGGGCATCTTGAAGGGGGTCTTGACGGAGAGCGGGGCGGTCTCGACCCACTTGCCGCGCTGCCAGTAGCGCCCTTTGGCGGTGACCTCGCGGATGTTGATCTCGGGGTTGAAGTTGGTGGCGAAGGGCTGACCGTGGTTCCCGGCGTTGCAGTCGATGATGTCGATCTCGCGGATGCGCGGCACGAGGTGCTTCTGCAGGTAGGTGGTGAACACGCTGGTCACGCCGGGGTCGAAGCCCGAGCCGAGCAGCGCCATCAGGCCCGCCCGCTTGAATTTGTCCTGATACGCCCACTGCCACTTGTACTCGAACTTGGCGGTGTCCGGCGGCTCGTAGTTGGCGGTGTCGAGGTAGTTGACGCCCGCCGCGAGGCATGCGTCCATGATGTGCAGATCCTGATACGGCAACGCGACGTTGATGACGAGTTGCGGCTTCTCCTTTTTCAGGAGCTTGGTCAGCTGCGGCACGTTATCCGCGTCCACCTGCGCGGTCGTGACCTTGCGCTTCAGCTGCTTGGCGAGCGCGTCGCACTTCGCCTTCGTGCGCGACGCCAGCACAATCTCCGTGAACACCTCGGGGACACTCGCGCACTTGTGCGCCACGACCGACCCCACACCGCCGACTCCGATAATCATCACCTTTGACATACCCAACCTCCGTTTTTTTGAATTAAAAATGAGGCGTTGGAAATGAGGCGTTATGAAGCCCTAGATCCAATTCTCAACTCCTAATTCCTAATCTCTCATTGCAGGGCGGAAGCCCTGCGCTCCCGGCATCGCCAACGTTGCAGGGCGGAAGCCCTGCGCTCCCGGCATCGCCAACATTGCAGGGCGGAAGCCCTGCGCTCCCGGCATCGCCAACGTTGCAGGGCGGAAGCCCTGCGCTCCCGGCATCGCCAACATTGCAGGGCGGAAGCCCTGCGCTCCCGGCGTTCGCCCGCACGACGCGCTTGGCCTTGCCTTCGCCACGCGGCAGTGTGCCGGGCTTGAAGATGTCGCCTTTGGGGCTGAAGCCGAGTTTCTCTTTCAGGTGCTTCTCGACCATGTACCCGGTGACGCCCTCTTGCGCCTCGACGTGGATCCGGATGTCGGTGACGCCTTCTCTCTCCTCGACGATAATCTGGTACTCGGGCAGCACGCCCGGAATCTCCATCAGCGCTTGCTCGACCTGCTTGGGGAAGAAGTTCACGCCCTTCACAATCAGCATGTCGTCGCAGCGCCCGGTGATGCGCTCGATCCGCACGCCCGTGCGCCCGCACGCGCACGTCTGGCGGCTCACGATGCGCGAGAGGTCGCTCGTGCGGTAGCGGATGACGGGGATCGCCTGGCGCGTCAGGGACGTGAAGACGATCTCGCCCACCTCGCCGTCGGGCAGGCTCGCGCCCGTGGCGGGGTCAACGACCTCCGTGATGTACTGGTCGCTCCAGACGTGGATGCCGCAACGCGCCGCGCAGTCCGCGCCCGTCGTGCCGACGCCGCCGGTCTCGGTCATGCCGTAGATGTCGAACGCCGTGATGCCCAGCCGCGCCTCGACGCGCGTGCGGATTTCATCGGAGAACGTCTCCGCCCCGAAAATGCCGACCTTCAGGTCGGGCAGCTCGATGTTGCGCTCGTCCATCATCTCGATGATGCGCGCGGCATACGAGACGACCGAACCGATGCCCTTCACCTTGAAGTCGCGCATCAGCGCGATCTGCCGCGCGGTGTTGCCCGAGCTCGCGGGCACGGCGAAAAGCCCCAGCCGCCGCGCCCCGTGGTAGAACCCGAACCCGCCGTTGAACAGGCCGAACGTCGGCATAATCTGGAAGGCCTCGCCGGGCTGCATCCCGGCCATCACCTGGCACCGCGCCATGCACTCCGCCCACTGCGCAAGGTCGGCCTCGGTGTACGCCATGACGATCGGCGCGCCCGTCGAGCCGGAGCTCATGTGCATCTCGCGGATGTCCGCCTGCGGCACGCACAGCAGCCCCAGCGGGTAGGTGTCGCGGAAATCGCCCTTCGTCAGGAACGGCAGCCTCGGCAGGTCGCCGAGCGTCTTCACGTCCTGCGGCGCGGCGCCGAGCGCGTCCATGCGCCCCCGGTAGAACGCGTTGTTCGCATACGCGTGCCGGACAGTCCTTTTCAGCCCCTCCAGCTGCACCGCCGCCAGTTCGTCCGCGGACATCGTCTCCGCCCGCTCATTCCAAAAACGCAATGCCTTCATCACTCGCTCCGCTGTTTTCCTTTCTTCACGAAACCGCTGTACAGCAGGTACAGGCCGAAGAGTACCGCCAGCGCGAGGATGACGTATGAAATCTCCTTGCTGTACTTCTGGATCAGCGTGGCCTGCCCGTGCGCGACGTAACCCATCACCGCCAAGGCGACGTTCCAAATCCCCGCGCCCAGCGCCGTGTAAAGCGTGAACGGCAGCAGCGGCATCCGCGCCAGCCCCGCCGGCACGGAGATGATCTGCCGTATGCCCGGGATCAGGCGGCAGATGAACGTCGTCCTGCCCCCGTAAGCGCGGAAGATGTCCTCCGCCTTCTGCACCTTGCCGGAGCTCAACAGGCACATCCGCCCCAGCCTGCTGTTGGCGAACGTGTGGATGACAGGGCGCCCCACCCACAGCGCGAGATAGTAATTGATGAACGATCCCAGCAGCGCGCCGAGCGTTGCGAACACGACCACCAGCGGGAGGGTCATGCCGCTGCCCTCCTGGCTCGCCTTGTACGCCGCCGGCGGCACGACGACCTCCGACGGGAACGGGATGAAGGAGCTCTCGACCGTCATCAGGAGCGCCACCGTCCCGTAGTTCATGTTGTCCATGTACCACGCGGTCACCTGCTCAACCGGCGACAACCGTTTCGCCCCGGCGTCCTGCGCGCCCGCGCCTTCCGCCGCCCCGCCCCACACAGGCGCCAGCACCCCGGTCGCCAAAGCCATCACCATTATTGTTTTCCGCATACTCGTCCCCATTTGCCCTCCGCCGCCGCCCAGCACTCCGAGCGCAGTTACACCACACCATAAACGATATGCTAACGGGTGTCAAACGAAATCACACACGCCGCGCCCAATTTCCGTCATCCTGAAGGGGGTGAAACGTTCCCAAAAGGGGGAATTGCCAAGTTGGAAACAGAAAGCGGGGCATGGAAAATGACAGCGTCAAAATCTGCCTTGTCTTCGCATTCTTAATGTCCAATCCCTTCTTCCTCATTATCAGAAGATGGTGTCGATCAGTTTCTCGACGAACGTGACATACGCCCATTCGGGGTTGGCGGCGGTGCCGCTGATCTTGAATTCGAGCAGTGTGTGCGTGATGGGCGCCGTGAGGATGCGCATGATGTCCCCCATAATCGTCTGCTCTTTGAGGATGTTCACGCGCACGGCCATGTCCAGCGCGTCCGTGTCGAGCGCGTAGGTGCCGCGCAGCAGGATGCTGAAGACGTTGCCTTCGACCACCATGTTCTTCGTGACCGCGATGCCGTTGGTCATTGTGAAGTCGAGCTTGGCGGACGACTGGTTCACCACGCTGGAGATGCCCGGAATGTTCCGTGCGAACCAGGCGGTCAGCCCCGCGAACAGCGGCATCTGCGCCAGCACGCTCTCCTCGACCTTTGCGCTGCCGCTGCCCTCCAGTGTGGGCATCACGTTGCCGCTCGCCGACCCTGCCAGCGATACCTTGCCCGTCACTTTCCCCGTGAACGTGTTGGTGGGCTGGCCGATGCACATCAGGTTTGAGAAGCTTGCGCGGTCGGCCGAGATCTGCGCCACGAACGTCGTGTTGGAGGCCTCGTAATTGGGGAACGCGAAATGCACTTGCCCCTCGAGCTTGCCGCCGTCCGCGGGCGTGGCCTTGATGTTGTCCACGCATGCGGAATGCGCATAGACGCGCAGATCGCACGACGCATCCGTGAGCGGGACGCGCAGGATGCTCCCTTTCGCGAACGAGAGCGTTGCGTTCAGGTCGTTCGTCACGCCGGCCTTGCGCAGGTTCGTCGCGGCGATTCCTTTCGCACGGACGTTCACGGGGGTCTCGCACTGGAGGAGGTCGAGCTCGTTGTTTTTAAAGATGTTGAGGATGGCGACCAGATCGTCCTTTGCGAGCGTCCCCTGCACGTCAACGGTCAACGAGTCGTTGTCGTCCCTGTACACGAGATGGCCCGCCATCGCACCGGAGCGGAGCTCGCATTCGGGAAGCGTGATGTCGGCGATGGTAAGGTTGTTGGTGTCGGTGACGACGACGGTGCCTTGCGCCTGCTTGAAGGGCACGCCGTGGTAGGTGCACTCCGGCACGTGGAGGTCAATGTGCATCGCGTAGTCAATCTTCGTCAGCTCGAGGTCAACCGCATAATCGACGGTGATGGGGGCTTTGAAGTCTTGGAAAAAATCCATCTGCGTCACCACGCCCTTGGCGCGCAGGCCCAGCAGGAACGGCGTAATCAGGTGCGGGAACGCCCGCCCCTGTGCGTGCGCGATGATGCGCTTGGTGGCAACGTCGAACGTCATATCGCCCTTCACGCCCACGTCGCCGAACCGCTCCGGCCATTTCACGCGCAGGTCTGTCGCCGTGGCCTGCTCGGGGGTCGCGGCGATTGTGGCGGTGACGCGCTCGGTCTGGAGGCCCAAGATGTTGGAACGCTCCAGCACAAGCTCGAACGGCGAGACATCCGGCAGGGTGACGTTGATTTCGCGCGGCACGGGCGGCGGTCTCGGCGTGTCGGGGTCGCGCGGCGGGCGCGGCGGCAACGCAGGGAAGTCGAACCCCTTGATGGTCACGTGCTTGATGCGCTCCGTGAAGGGCGCAAGCGAAAGCAGGGTAAACACCACGTTGATTTCCTCCGCCGAAACAAAGGGGCTTTCCGTGACGCGCTTCGGCAGCGCCTTTATCCGATGGACAGTCAGGCCGCGCCCGATGGAATACGTGATGCGGTCAATGCGGAAAATGAGCGGGCCGATGGATGAATGCTCCGCCGTCGCGTCCTGAATGCGCGGGTCGGATGAAAGACGGTCCGCGATTTTCTGGACGACAACATCCGGCAGCCCCCGCCCCGCAAAGTAGAGGCATACGATTCCCGCAAGGAAGAGAAACAAAAGCAGCCCAAGCGCCAGCTTCAGCAACCACCCGAAAAATTTCAGTACCTTCCACATGAAAAGTTGTTTCTTGCCCGCTTCGACCGCAATCGACTGCGAACGATTGCCATCGAGCATTATCCTGAAACTATTGTTCGCTTCACCTCATCCCAGAGCGCGTCGAGTTCCGCGAGCGAGCAGTTGCGCATCTCCATGCCGCGCTCGCGCGCACGGCGCTCCACCTCCCGGAAACGCACCGCGAACTTCTGCGTCGCGCCCGATAGCGCACTCTCCGCATCCACATGGATGAAGCGGCAGTAATTCACGATCGCGAACAGCACGTCGCCCGTCTCGTCCGCGATACGCGCCGCGTCACCGCCCGCCACCGCCTCCGAGAGTTCCGCAATTTCCTCGTGGACTTTTCCAAGCGCGCCCGATGACTCCTTCCAGTCGAAGCCCACGCGCGAGGCCTTCGCCTGGACCCGCTGCGCCTTCAGCAACGCTGGCAACGCCGCTGGCACACCGTCGATTGCGGAACGGTCCGCAACGCCGCTCTTCTCGCCCTGCTTGATGGCCTCCCAGTTCCGCAGCACCTCGCCAGTGGAATCCGCCGTGACCTCGCCAAACACATGCGGGTGGCGGCGCACGAGCTTATCTGTCAGTGCCGCGGCTACCGTGTCGAACGTGAAGCGCCCCTCCTCTTCCCCGATCGCGCACTGGAACACCACCTGCAGCAACACGTCGCCCAGCTCCTCGACGTGCAACGCCGTGTCGCCTTTGTCCATCGCATCGAGCAGCTCGTATGTCTCCTCCAAGAGACACGGCTTCAACGTCTGGAGCGTCTGCTCCCTGTCCCACGGGCAACCGCCCGGCCCGCGCAAACGCCGCATGACCTCCACCAGCCGCCGCACGCCATTCAAATCATCCGCCATCACACCCCTCTGCAAAAAACAACCCCGCTTCAACGAAACGGGGCACGTCAACACACTTCGCCTGTATCGGCCGCGCGACCGCCTCAGATGCGCAGGATACGCGCCACATCCTTCACAAGCGACACATCGAAATCGCGGATGGCGACGTCGCCGCCGCTGAAATCCTGATACGCCACCAGCGGGTTCTCCTTGTACATCGCGCCCATGCTCGACATCAGCACGCCCTTCACCGAGAAGCCGCTCCCCGTCACTGCCACGCAGAGGCGCTCGCGCAGCTCGTTCTTCCGCGCCGCGCGCCGCCACACGTCCCAGCCCAAAAAACCGAAACCGCTCGACGTGTCCGTCTGCACGACAAGCTTCTCTCCTGCGTCAGGGAACAGCGCCCGCACCGCGTCCGCATTCGCGCGCGAGATGATGACGACCTTCACGCCTTTGCCCAAGACCCCCCGCACGAACGCCAGAAAACCCTCCGGCACCGACGGCAGTGCCGCCGTCAGCTCCTTCGACAGCGCCGCGTTGCACGCCGTGATCAACGCCATCGGATCCTCCACCATTTTTTCTTGCTGTGCCGCTAGCGTGTTCAGCCCGCGCGTGAACGACTTCCCGAACATGTAACGGGCCATCAGCGTCGCGTCAAGCTCGAGCTCGTGCGCCTTGAACTGCTCCTTGCAGGCATCCAGCAGCAGCTGATGACCGGGCAACACCGCATAATCAAACTCCACAATCATACCACGCTGAACACGCTTCTCAATCGAATCACTCATCCTTTTAATCTCCTAGGCTTCCAAACTACTATCCGCAAAAATGAAACATATACTTTACCGAGATAACGCCCCGCGGTCAAGCACGGGTTTCGGCGTCCGCACGGTTTTCGTGCTTGAACTTGACGCAGCGGTATTCTGTCGGCAGCTCCACCGTTACCTCATCTCTGCGGCAGCGGCAACGAAGCCAGCGGCGGAGCCGGTGATAACCTTGTTCTCCACGCTGAAGCTCAGGCGGAAATAGCCCGGCAGCCCGAAGCCGCGCCCCGGCACCGCCAGCACGTTGTGCCGCAACAGCGCCTCGGTGAACGCGAGGTCGTCGCCGCCCGGTGCCTCGGGGAAAAAGTAGAACGCGCCCTGCGGCATCGTGAACGCGATTCCCGCATCCGCCAGCACCTTCGCCATCGCATCGCGGCGACGCGCGTAAATCGAGAGATCCACGCCCTCCTCCAGCAACCCCATTGCGAGCCGCTGCCCGATGACCGGGGCGTTCACAAAACCCAGCGTGCGGCTGGTCATGGCGACGGCGCTCATCAGCAACGCGGCATCCGGCATCGACGGGTTCGCCGCGATGTACCCCACGCGCTCGCCCGCCAGCGAGAGGCTCTTTGAGAACGACCCGACCAGCAGCGCGAACGGCGACAGCGGCAGCACGGGCGGCACCACCGCACCGTCATACGCGAGGAAACGGTACGGCTCGTCGCTCACCAGAAACAGCGGGCGTTCGCGCGTCGCGTTCACGCGCTCCACGAGCCGCCCCAGCCGCGCCAGCGTCTCCTGCGGATAGACGCATCCCGTCGGGTTGTTCGGCGAGTTGATGAGGATGACGCGCGTCCTGTCCGTGACCGCCTTCTCCATCGCGTCCACATCGGGCTGGAACGACGGCAACAGCGCGGGGATCGGTTTCAACACGCCCCCGAAATGCCCGCAGTACGTGCCGTACTCCACGAAGTACGGCGCGGGGCAGATCACCTCGTCGCCTGGCTCGATCACTGCGCGGAAGAACGACGTCAGCGCACCCGCCGCGCCGCAGGTGATGACGACCTCCGTCGCCGCGACCGCGACCTCCTGCTGGCGTGTCAGCATCCCCGCGATTGCTTCGCGGAACGCGGGCAACCCCGCGTTGGGGCAATACCCGAACGCCATGGGGCTCTTCGCCTGTTCCGCCAGCGCGGACAGCATCGCGCCCGTCTTCGGCGGCGGCGGGATGTCCGGGTTGCCGAGGCTGAAATCGAACACGTTTTCCGCGCCGAACCGTCGCTTCAACTCCAGCCCCCTCTCAAACATCTGGCGTATCCACGACGCGCCCTCCATCTGCTTCTGCACCGCACTTGAAATCATCTGCATAACGAACGTTCCTCTTTCCCTTTGTTAAACCACAGCATATACGCTAGTCCCCGATGCAGTAAAGGTCGCCGAGCGTGCGCAGGTACATCCGCTTGTCCTTGAAGACGGGTGTCGCGAACATGCCGTCGGGGAGGGTGTTGGTCGTCACGGTGCCGAGCTTCGCGCCGAGCGGGACGACGTAGCCGTTGCCCTTGCGGTCGAAGAGGTAGAGGTTCCCGTCCGCGACGACGGGGGAGGAGTAGAAGGGCTTGTCGAAATTGGTCTCCCAATGCACCTTGCCGTCGGCGGGCGCGTAGCACCGCAGCAGGCCTTGGTCGTTGACCGCGTAGATCAAGCCGTCGTGCAGCACGGGAGAGGGGACGTAACCGGCCTTCGCGTCGCTGCTCCAGCGCACATGGCTCTTGGTGACGTCGCCCGTGCCGTCGGCGCGGATGGCCATCAGCGCGCGCTTGGGCCAGCCGCCCGTCACATAGACCGTGTCCTTGTCCGCGATGGGCGTCGCGTCGCAGTACGTCGAGGGGCCCTCGCACTCCCAGAGGAGCGCGCCCGTCAGCGGGTCATAGCTGCGCGAGGACTCGCCGCCCGTCAGCAGCACCTGATCGCGCCCCGCGACGTTCAGCACGACCACGGAGCCGTAGCTCTCCTTGACTTTGCGCAACGTGGTGCGCCAGACGATCTCGCCCGTGCCGCGATGCACCGCGACCAGATAGCTGCCGGGGATTCCCTCGACGGGGAGGATGGCGAGCGAGCGGTAGAACGTCGGCGACGCGGAGTAGCCTTGAATCGAGGAGTACGGCGCGAGCGGCGTGCGCCACGCCACCGTGCCGTTGAGCTTCACCGCCGCAAGCTGCACGTCCTTCTCCGTCTGGAACGGCACGAACACGTGCGTCCCGTCGCACGCCGGTGTGGCGGAGGCCGTGGAGTTGTCCGCGTGCATATTGTATTTCGGACCGGGGTGGATGACCGTCTGCCACACGGTTGCGCCATCGGCAAGCGCGAGGCAGTGGAGCGTCTGCGTGCCCTCGCCGCGATTGCCGGAGGTGACGTACATGCGGTCGCCCCAGACGCACGGCGAGGAATGCCCCTCGTCCGGCAGGCGCTTCTTCCACACGATGTTGGATTCCGCGCCCCACGCCTTGGGCGGTTTCGCGCCCTTGTGCGCGATGCCGTCGAGGTTCGGGCCGCGCCACCACGGCGTGTCCTTCGGATCGGCCTTCGCGGCCGGGAGCGTGTCCCACTTCCCCTTTGGGGCAATGTCCGGGACCGCCTCGTCCGCGCGCGCTGCGCAGCAACACACCGCCAACAGAAAACCAAACCGATAGACCAACCGTTTCATCACCTGTGCCTCCTTTGAATGTTGTACGGTCTGCCCAGCCCACGCGCTGGCATACCGTGCAAAGAATGTATCACACTTGGCGGTTTATATCAAATGGAAGTATTCATTTGTTGCGTGGCGTCAGGGATGGCAGACTGCCCGCCGGACGCGGCAAAAACGGTTTTCGCTTTTTCAGGGTTGCGGCTTGGATGGATTTTCGGTATATTGTTTGCTCATTTTTTGAACAGGCGGATTGCGTTTGATGCCTGTAGCACTAGGAGGATTTTGAGATGAGCGATCTTTGCCCGTGTGGGAGCGGTCTTGCGTTTGAGGCATGTTGTGAGCCTTTCCTGATGGCTCAGGCGAAGCCGAAGACAGCTTCCCAGCTGATGCGTGCGCGGTACAGCGCGTATGCGATGGGAAGCGTCGAGTACCTGTACAAAACGTCCGGGCCGAAAGTCCGCAAGGAATTCGACGCCGAGAATAGCAAGCGCTGGGCGGAGTCCGCCCGCTGGAACGGGATAGAAATCACCGCCATGACCGGCGGCGACGAGGGCGACGAGACCGGCACGGTGGAGTTCGTCGCGCATTACGCTGTGAAGGAGACGGACTTCAAGCATCACGAGCTCGCGCAGTTCGCGAAAATCGACGGCGAGTGGCGGTTCATCGACGGGCGGATTTTCAGTACCGACCCCATCCGCCGTGAGCAACCCAAAATCGGCCGTAACGACGCCTGCCCCTGCGGCAGCGGCAAGAAGTACAAGAAGTGCTGCCAGGGGACGGAGGCGAAATGACCCCCGCCGCCTTCATCTTCGACCTGGACGGCACGCTGATCGACTCGGAGATGTTGTGGGTGGACGCGATGATCGCGTACCTCGCCGACCGCCGGTGCGTCTGCGCGCGCGACGCGATGATGACCGTCGTGTTCGGGCGCTCGTGGGTTGACATCCACCGTGAAATCACCGCACGCTTCCCCGCGCTGGCGCACGTCTCGCGCCAGCAGATGGCGGACAAGCTGCGCGGTTACTATGAGCGGCAATGCGAGGATACGGAAAGCATCCTAATCCACTCGTCCGTCACGTTGCTGAAGACGCTGGCGAGGGACTACCCCGTCATCGTCGTCTCCGGTTCACCGCACGACGACGTGGAGGCTGCCGTCCGCCTGATGGGCGCGCAGGAGAGTGTCCGCTTCGTCCTCGGCGCGGAGGACTATTCTCCCGGCAAACCCTCACCCGCGGGCTTCCTGTTGGGCGCGCGGCTGCTCGGCGTCATGCCAAGCCAGTGCGTGGTGTTCGAGGACTCCTGGGCTGGCGTGACCGCCGCGAAAGCTGCGGGCATGGTTTGCGTCGCCCTCACCCGCCCCACCGAAAACCCCCAAGACCTCTCCGCCGCTGACCTCCTCCTCGCCGATCTCGCCGATTTCTCGTTGGCGGGGTTGGGTGATGCATGAGGGGCACGGTTACTATAGGGCTTCCGCCCTGCATAATAAGCTAAGTGTTGCAAGGCGGAAGCCTTGCGCCCCCGGCGTCACCGCCGCCTCCTGCGGGTGAGGAGGAGGGCGGCGAGGGCGGCGGGGAGGATGAGGGCGTAGGGGAGGAGGCGGCGGGGCAGGGACGGGGGCTCGGCAAGGGGCGGGAACGTGACGGTGTAGTCAACCCAGTTGAAACCGGGGGACGTCGGCTTCGGCTCGATGACGGGCATGGTCAGACCGTACTTCGCCAGATCCACGTTGCACACGGGGTTGCCTTTCTTGTCGAACCACACCGCGAGGGTCAGCAGCTCGGGCGGTATCTGGGACTGATGTTTATGCGTGACAGGCTTCCCGTTAACCATGTACGTCACCCCTTCCATCTTCTCCCAGTATTGCGCTAAAATCGCTTCGGCGTAACCCCCCTGCGGCCCCGTGTTGGTGACGGACGGGATATAGACGGGCCAAGTGCCATGCATTCCCTGACTGTCGTCAAAGACATTCGTCCCCGCCACCCGTGCCTGCAACATCTCCCTCCCATAGCGAGTCACCAGATCCAGATCCTGAGCGTCGCCCTTTAAGCTCAGGTACGTTTGGGCCCAAGCGGATTCTTCCGGTTTCTCCTTCCTCGCCCTGCGCGCCCAGTAAAGGACTTGCGGGTGCGGAGGAACCATCCGGTAGGCATCTGCCATGCGAACGAATTTCCTTCCTATGAACGCCACCGTTTCCGGGTCATCGAATTTCTCCTCCAGCACCTTGCACAATTCTTCGACGGAAAGCCCGTCGTAAAGGGCTTTCATCTTTCCCTCCTGCGCGATGCCGCAGGCGCACAGGATCGTCATGCCAATCATCATCAGTAACTTTCTCATGCCTCACCTCACTTCAGTCTTCCGCGTTTTATACCGTTCGTGCGCATCTGGTTCACCTGCTCCTGCGTCAGGCGCCGCGTGCCGCGCAAATCATCAACGGGGAGTTCATACGGGTACATCAGGTTCCAGGGGCTTGTGGAATGCCCTCTCGGCTTATCGCCGGGATCCCCCCCCTCCAGAATATGCTCCCCCTCATGGGCGGCGGTCTGCGCGCCCGCCCCGGCGGAGACGAAACAGGCGTCAACGTATTGGTCGGGCTCGTCGGGGTAAGGATACTTCGGGAACGCGACCCCTATACCCGGCCTTATGACAAATGCCCCATCCTGGAAAACCCTTTCTCTGACATCCCCCCGCACATAGATGACGCGCACGTTTTCCGTGCCGAGGTCTGCGGCGTCCATAATGTCGCGGGACTCCGCCGTCATCACGAACCCGGTGGGGAACCTGGTGTACGCGACCCAGTTCGTCATGTTCGTGACGACGGACTGGGGGGGCTCGAAGACGGGGTAGTCGTTCTCGTTGCCCCAGACGACCTTGATGTTGGCCTGCGCGTACCGCGCCTGCATCGCCTTGATGTCCTTTTCGATCCGGTCTTTGCCAACGCACGCGCCCTGCCCGGGGAAGTCCTGCATCACGGCGACGTCCACGGTGAGGGTCTTGAAGTCCATGCCCACTGTGGCGATGGCGCTGGTGGCGATGCCGTCATAGGAATACTCGATCTGGCGCTCGTCGCCGAGGGCGTTCACCAGCATCGGGTAGGACGACGCCCCGCCGGCCTCCAGGAGGGCGTCCACGTTCCTGTCGGTGGCGTCGGCGGTGATGATGAAGTTGGTGGAGAGGTAGGTGCCGTCGGGCTGGCGGTAGAGGTATATCGCGCTCGGGTAGTCCTCCTCCCCCTTCGGGAGGTTCCAGAGGTTGCAGTGGATGACGGGCTCGGTGCGGCGGCGGTCCTTGACGTAGAACCTGAAGCGGTCGGGGTCGGTGTCGGTGAAGCGGGGGGTCTTGAACACGACGTTCGAGCCGAGCGACCAGAACGCGTTCTCCCACTTGCTGACGGGGAGCGCGTTGGTGAACGCGCCGCCGGGGCTCCGGAACCCGACCTCGACGGGCTCGCCCTCGCCGTCGGCATAGACGTAGAGCGTGGCGGTGAGGCCGCCGGCGACGTTGCCGCCGAGGCCGTCCTTCATGTGGACGTGCTGGGTGAGCAGGCCGCCGGCGTTGTTGACGATGAAGCCGTCGCCGCGGACGGTCGTGGCGGCGCCGGGGATGCGTATGGGGCTGTAACTCTCGAACGCGGCGGCCGCCGGCAGGCCGTCCACGGCCGCCTC
>Ga0082212_10000744_pt1 | contig 47590 bp, 41 predicted proteins | sample TergutNt197P3_FD_71548 | JGI IMG/M metagenome (GOLD analysis project Ga0082212, IMG submission 71548) | Neocapritermes taracua P3 segment gut microbial communities from Petit-Saut dam, French Guiana - Nt197 P3 | ecosystem: Host-associated > Arthropoda: Insects > Digestive system > Gut ... | reverse complement strand
AAAATCCCTGCCGGACGAAAATGATACATTCATCCCGCGAATCAGGTTGTAGATGGCTGCAGGCCCGTATTCAACCATGTACTTTTCCCTGATATGTTCGCGCGCCAGCGACACAGACCAACGGGTGGACTTGTAACCGGATTCCTCCGGGCTTTTCAACAATTCCGCTTTCAACTGATGTTTCTGCCCTTCCGTAAGACGCGCACGCCGCCCCCTGCCCGGCTTGATGCGTAACCCCTCAATACCTTCCATATCAAACCTGTCCGCCCAATTGCAAATCTGCTTGAAACTTGTTTTGAAAAACGCTTCCAGCGAACGACTGCTGTACCCGCGCGTTATTTGCAGGACGGCATACAGCTTCATGCCGATACGGTAATTTTCATCGCTCGCAATGAGCGTTTCGACCTGTTCCGTCGAATAGTTCTTTAGTTGTTTTACTTTTCTTCCCATAAAATCATCATTTAAAATTTACGGCGCAAAGATAATCATTATATGTGTAATTATATATTATATTTTCATAAAAATACTTAAAAAAATCTACGGTAGATGTTGCGGCAAAAATGAACGGAATAATTGCTGCCTCCTGACAAACTTTTTCAGCATTACATCATAAAATTGATACAGCCATCCGCTCCACGCGAAATGGCTGTATCAATCTATTAACATAAAAATTTCGGCGACGGTATCGAATAATACCAACCGTCGGTAAAAAAATATTACCACCCGGTCACACTGCAATCGAACGAGAACCCTCGCGTTTGCCGCGCGGTAATCAATCGGGGGGGGTAAGCGAATTTTACTTTTCTAATGCCCTTATATTCATCTATAATAGATGTTTGCTTGATTAACGGTATCGTCCAAACCCAAAATCGGTATCATTACACAGCTATTTCCAGCCACACTGAAGCATCGGAGATAGAAAACTCCCCACCTCAGCGCTCACTTTGTTAGTAACGGGCATCGAGCCCGTTACTAACAAGCGGATGGCCACCTCTGAGATATATTATCCGATAATCGGCACGCTCGGCGAGAAAAACAAAATCGAAACCCAAATCAAGCATCGGGATGCACCCTTTTATACTCACTGACACTTCCCTGTCTGACCAAGAGTCCAATAGAGGTGGTAACACTTTTTTTGTCAGCTGGTAACATCTTGCTCCGACCAGAAATAAAAAAACAACCGGAAAAATATTTTTTGGGAGATATTATAACTTGCTGTGTATCAATATGTATTTTTCTTGGTCTGAATCGCTGTTATTATTATTATTATTTGTATATATATTCATCAAATCTCATTTCTGGAGCATGCGGATACCCGTTCAGTTTTATAAAATTGGTATAAAAATAATATCTTCCAATAAAATTACCGGAAACTTCTGGGAAAAAAGATATTTCACTTAATAAAGGATAATTAGAAAAAACAAATGATGTATTTGAAGAATCGGGATAGGTTTCAAAGTAAAGATTTTTATAAACATTGTCCTGTTCAGATAATTCAATTACTTCAGAAAAGTTTTCAAATCGTTTTTTCATTTCATCATTGAATCTGCCTACTCCTAAATGAAATTTTACTTGACCCAGAATTGAACTTAGATTTCTTGGAAAAACAATTTTGAAATGCTCTTTATTTTTTCCTTTTTTGACAGATATTTTTTTAAAATATATCGGATATTCATCGGATATTCCAACATAAGAATAGTAAAATTGCATATATGCGCGTATAAAAAAACCATCCACGTTCAAGCTGTCCTTAAAGCTTTCACATATAGAGGGATGGTATACAATGCTGTCCATAGCAGGTTCGTTTGCTGTTGTGTCTAATACATGATATACAGTATATGGGCTGTATAATTTTTCAGCCCACAATGCGATAAACGCATCATCTGAAAATTGGGAACGAATAATCATATTTACATTTATTTCAGAATCCTTATCTGGCCAAGATTCCCAAAGGGGACGGTCGGCAAAGTCGAAAATAATCTCAAAAGGAGTACGGTTTGGGTCTATCGCTTCAAAGCTGCATGAACAGAATAATCCGCAAATCAATGCGTTGAAAATAATTAAAAAATCCCATTTCATAATCCATGTTTTTATTTCGTTAAAATCATACGCTTCGTGTCGATCTCTTTTCCGCCGACAATCAGAGAGTACAGATACAAGCCTGCGGTAAGTTCTGAACCGTTGATGATTATGCTCGAATGGCCGACGTTTACCGGTATCTGCTTCACTAATGCTCCCTGCATGTTGAATATATATATGTACGCATTTACGGTATTGTCAGGCAATTCAAATTTGATGACCGTTCTTTCCGAGAATGGGTTGGGCTCATTTTGATATAATACAGCATGCGGCATGTCTACAATCAGATTTGACGAAGTTGCCGAACGTGGACTTATCTTTAAAAGATCAATTTCATCCATCAGTTCATTGATACGTTTATTCAACCGTTCGTTTTGTTCGCTGAGCTCCTGTACAGCTTTCACTAACGGAACGACAAATTCGGCATACCGTAAACTGTAAACGCCAATTTCGTCCACTTCCACGCCGCTGAAATCGTAGCCGATGTTTTTAGCCGATTTTTCGACGTCCTGCGCTACAAATCCAGTTTGTACCTGTTTTTCCTTAGCCTCTTTTGCCTTTCTTTGCATGTCAACCAGTTCTTGCGACGTGGATTGCCCGATATCCGGGCTGTCCGCTTTTATCAACTCGTCAACAGCATCCAAATCCAGGTTATAGGTAACCGGCTGCAGACTGTTGATAAACGACAGTCCCGGCACATCCTTCCGTATATTTTTTTTCATCCGTCGGTCGGAAATATTTGACCAGGCGGCATAACCGCCGATGCTGGTAACAACGCTATTGCCTATTCGCACCTGATTGCTTGCTGTGACGGTCGCCTCGCTGCCAAGCGCTGTGGAATTTGTCAGATTGCCTACGCTTACGTTTGACCAGTAACCGACGGCGGTATTCCTGCTGCCTGACAGGTTGGTGTGAAGCGCTCCGATACCGTGCGCGGTATTTCCTTCGCCGGTTGTGTTGCTGTCAAGCGAATATGCGCCAGAGGCGGTATTGGTGCCCCCCGTCGTGTTATTGGCAAGTGCATTGGAACCAAAAGCGGAATTATCTCTGCCAACCGTGTTGTTTTGAAGCACGGAGGAGCCGCAGGCTGTGTTAGCGTAACCTGTCGTATTGACTAAAAGTGCATTACTGCCAAATGCAGTATTCCAGCTGGCTGTGGTGTTGGCCTTTAGTGCATTGATCCCGCAGGCTGTATTATAGGCGCCACTTGTATTGGCGTACAGCGCATCACTCCCGAATGCGGTATTGTAGCTTCCCGTCGCATTACGCAAGGCTCTATTTCCGACGGCGGTATTCCATCCCCCTCCGGACGGCATGGTAAGAAGCGCCTCATAGCCAAATGACACGCCTGAATTTGACGAACTTCCCGTAGCTCCCGACTTAACATTGTTCACGTTGAAAACGAGGGGAATGTTGCTGGTCGTACCAAGACTGCCATTGGTACCTACTCGCAGTTGACCAAATAAAATTGATACAACCATACTCAATAAACCTGATAAAATAAACCTTTTCATAACATTTTCGTTTTAATTATTACTGTCAATTTTTAAAAAAAACCTGTCTTTTTGTGCTCCTTGCCTGCAGTAACGATGTAACTCCATTTAGTTCAGTCGCGCTCGGCAATCAATTATTTATACAGTTTCCTGTCGCAAAACTGCCCTCTGTCGCCCATCGGCCTCCTGTCGCAAAGCCGATACAAAGGTAAGCATTATTCCATTATCATTTGCGATTTTTTTTTACTCAATTTATAATTTCTTATGTTACACATTAACAATATATTACAGATGTATTCACGGGTCATCATGTTTTTTCGTCAGATTCACGGGTTATCCTGCCTACATAGATTTTTCTATTTCGAGAAAATTGCTTTACTTTGCAGGCAAAATACGAGACATGAAGATTAAATTGATTTATCCGAAATGGGAAAAACTACCGGGGCAAACGACCTTCAACCTGCCGCCGCACGGGCCGGTGGTCTTTGCTGCAACACTTCCTGCCGATATTGACGTCTCTTTTACCGATGAGAATGTTGAAGCGCTTGATTTTGAGGAAGCATGCGACCTGGTTGCCATTTCCATGATGTTGAGTACACAGGTGAAACGCGGCTGGGCTATTGCCGATGAATACCGTCGTCGCGGGAAACAGGTGATTTTTGGCGGTATTTCTACCATGCTTCATGCCGAAGAGACAATGGAACATGCTGATTCCGTGTTTCTTGGCGAAGCCGAAGGACGTATGGAAAGCGTATTGAACGACTGGAAAGGCGGAACGTTGAAAAAAGTGTATAACTATATGACGCAACAACCTCCTATTGAGGATGTTGGCCCTGCGCGACGCGACCTGTACAAACGCGAACTGTATAACCACAAGGGGGTGCAAATGGTAGATTTGTTCCATGCTTCACGCGGCTGCCGTTTCAGTTGCTATCCGTGTGCGGTGGCGTACCTTGGCGGTCGCCTGTTCCGTCCGCGTCCGATGGATAAAGTGGTCGAAGACCTCGCTTCGATTGAGAACAACCGCCTCTTTCTGGTCGACAACTCACTGGCGCAGGACAAGGAATGGGAAATGACCCTGTTCCGCGAGATGATTCCCTTCAAAAAGAAATGGATAAGCCATACGATCGAAGATGATCCGAAAATTCTGGACTTGGCCGCACAGGCAGGCGCCTGGTACGTTTATCAGGCCATTTATGATACATCAAGCTACATAAAGGAACGTGTGAAACGATACCATGACTATGGCATCGGCGTGGAAGGCACGATCCTGCTGGGTATTGACAACCATACGGAGGACGACATCAAACGCTTGATTGATTTCCTGATGGACATCGACCTCGACCTGGCCGAATTTACCGTCATGACGCCATTCCCGCATACGAAAGGATATGACGACTATCTGCGTCAAGGGCGTATCTTCGATTTCGACTGGGACCATTACAATGCCGGACAGGTTGTTTTTCAACCGAAACACCTGTCGGTCGAACGATTGCAGGAGCTGTACGAGTATGCGTGGAAAGTGTTCTATCGGGACGAAAGCCAGGAGCAACGCATGTTCCGCCTGTTTACGAGCGTCGTCATGCGCGAGATGCAGGACGGTACGTACCGTCCGCGCAACCGCGACTTAGCCAACAAGTCATTCGGGAAGGAAGTCGTGCGAAAAAATATCAAATAATAACCTTGCGTATTTCGTCGGCAAACGTCTGCGAGACATAGTTGTCGAAGCGCATGCATACATGCCCTGCCAGCCGGATCGCATCACCGATAATGGCGGCACGCTGCTCGCCGTTCAGGCGCCTCAGCCCGTCTCTGCCGATATGACGCGTCGCCAAACCGTAAATCAAACCGGCATTGAAGGTGTCGCCGGCGCCAATGGTGCTTACCGGCGTGATGGGCGGCACCGGAAAGGATTCGTGCACGTCTTGCGTGCATAGCGTCACATCGTCCTTGTTGGCTGTATATACCAGCATGTCGCACTTGTGTCGAAGCGCCTGCCATGTCTCACTGGCCGAACGAGCGCCGAAAATAGTTGCAAAATCTTCATCCGATCCCTTGACGATATCGGCATGTGCGAAATTTTCCATCATGACAGGCCGGTAAATGTTCATCCCCGACAAGTGTGCCTTTCGGAAATTGGGGTCGTAAATCACCAGCGCATTTTTAGCATGCGCCTGTTCCAGAAATGGCTTCAGTCGGGCATAAATCGCGGGGTCGATACCGTAAAACGAACCGTAAATGACGATGTCGCTGCCGGTGAGTTCCGGAAATGCCCTGTCTAACCTGTTTGCGGGTACCTGTTTGTAGAAACTATATTCGGCATTGTTGTCATCATCGAGGAAAGCCAAGGCTACCGACGACGGAAACTGGTCGTAACGGCAGGCGTAGTCGGTGTTGACGCCATTTTCGTGAAGGAAGTCATTCACCAATTGGCCGACCGTATCCATGCCGAACTCGCTGATGAAATAGACGTCTACACCCAACCTGCCCAGCGTGACAGCCGTGTTCAGCATCGAACCGCCCGGTGTGGAGGTCACCGGCTTTCCGTTTTTGAAAATGATGTCAAAAACAGTCTCTCCGATGGCGAAAATTCGTGCTTTTGGGGTATTACCAGTCATCGGTGCGGAACGACGATACGGGCAGGTTGCCTTCGACGGTGAAGAGTTCGGTAGCCGAGGTATCGTCCCAGCAGTACCGTACGGCGACCGGCGTTGCCACAGCGGGCGAGAAGACGTAGACTTTGTTGCCTGAATAGGCGGCTTTGGCCGGGCTAAACCGTTTATCGGCGCCGGCAATCTGAAAGTTCATGATTTCCTTACCGTAAGTAGTCAGACCGGGGCCGCCCGTAAAATCGAACGTGATGATGGCTACGCGGCCTTCTATTTCGAGTGACTTGTATTCGGGGCTGCGGTAATGCATCTTGTCCATTCCATACGTTTTGGCCAACGCCCACAATGCCATGCGTTCGCCGGCATCGCGTTTTTTGGGCGGGTGGATGCAGTACACGCTTTCGGCATCCATCAAAACCGCCATGCCCGTGTTGGGCGTGGTGACCATCCCTTTGGCCTGTGCTTCCCGGATAAAGGCCGAGTTAGTGCCTCCGCCATAGTAGTATGGCGCGATCTGGCAATAGTAGAACGGGAACTCACCCATGCCCCACAGGTTGCGCCATTCGCGTACCATCGCATCGAACATCTTTACGTATAGGGCCGGTTCGTCGCGGTTCGATTCGCCCTGATACCAGATGGCGCCACGTATACCATATCCCAGAATGGGATTAATCATGCCATTGTAGAGCACGGTAGGCGTACCGTTCTGACTCTTGATGTCGGCATCAGTCGACGGGATTGTCTTTTCGGGAATGTCTTTCAATGCATTGGGCGTCATCCATGCTTCGATGCGCGAACCGCCCCAGCTGGTGTGGATAAGCCCTACGGGAACGGTCAGCGCGTGGTTGAGCAGGCGTCCGAAAAAATAACCGGTAGCGGTGAAACCGGGTGTGGTTTGTGGGCTGGCTATCTCCCAAGCGCCTGTACAATCGTCCTGCGGAGCCGCTTTTGACGCTTTCGTCACGGTGAAGCAGCGTATGCCTGCGTTTGTAGATGAGGCGATCGCTTCGGGGCCGCCTTCGATAGGCTGGTTTCCGGAACCTCGCATCTGCATTTCCATGTTCGACTGTCCCGAACAGACCCATACCTCGCCGATGAGGATATTACGCAGGGTGACGGCTTTCCCGTCGCTGACGGTGAGCGTGTAAGGCGTAAAACCGGCAGCCGGCGTTTCAATCTTCGTACGCCAGTAACCGTTGGCATCGCTGCGGACACTGACCGTCTTCCTGTTCCATGAGCCGGTAACGCTCACATTCGTATGGGGCTTGGCCCATCCCCATACTGCTACTTGCGACTGTTGCTGGAGTACCATGTCATCGCTGAAGATAGCGGGCAGTTTTATGTCGGCGCGTGCCGTCATCGCAAAAACTGCAAAAAGCATGCACAAAAAGTGCAGCATAAAAATACGTTTCATCGTTTGTTGATTGTGCTTATTAATAAATTTGAATTCTCATTGATAAATCCTTGCTGCGAAGCCGCCGCCAGGCGCCAGCTTGACGGTCAGCTGGCGGCTTGCAGGGATGTCGATCACTTCTTTTTTGTAGTCCGAAGCGATGCGGTTCGCATTGACCCCGTCGGTAAAGAGTTCGGCCTTGTAACGACCGTCGCCCAGGAACGAGAGGTCGAGCGTCAGGGAACGCTCGTCCCAGTTGGTCATGCCGCCGATATACCATTCGTTACCGTCCTTGCGGGCAACCGACACGTATTCGGCCACTTTGTTCTCCAGAGGAACGGTCTGTTCCCATACGGTCGGGATTTTCGACATGAAGCGGATACATTCCTGTTCCTTCTCGTAATTGGACGGTCTGTCGGAGACCATGGCAAGCGGCTCGTCGAACACGATATAGGCTGCCAATTGACGGCAGCGCGTCCCCTGGCTCATCGGCTCGGAATTGACGACCTTGAAATTCTGCTTGCTGGCATTGCGCATCGCGCCGGGCGTATAGTCGAAGGGCCCGGCTACCATACGGATGAAGGGAATAGTCACGTCGTTGGTCACCATATCAAGGGTCTGCTGGTTCCCGAATTTCACCCACTCCAGTCCCATGACCCCTTCGTAATTGATGACGTTGGGCCATGTTCGCTGTAGTCCGGTAGGCTTGTGGATGCCATGGAAGTCAATGAGCAGTTGATGGTTGGCGCATATTTCGGCTGCTGCATAGATGAAATCTTCTATCTGCTGGTCGTCGCGATCCTGAAAATCGATTTTGAATCCTTTAATCCCTAAATTGGCGAAATGGCGCGATACGTTCTCCATATCGTGGTGGAACGCCCTGTACGACATCCAGGCTAAGATACGCACGTTATTGCTGTTGCCATACCGTACCAATTCCGCAAAATCCATCCCTTCCCTGACGCCTGCCAGGATATTATCGCGGTCGATCGCCCATCCTGCATCAACCAGCACATATTCGAGGCCGTACTTTGCGGCGAAGTCGACATAATGCTTGAATGTTTCGGTATTCATGCCTGAACGGAAATCGACCCCCGTGAGGGCGGTGCCATGCCACCAGTCCCACATCACCTTGCCCGGTTTGATCCAGGAAGGGTCAGCTATCCGGCATGGCTCGGCCACGCTGTAAACCATGTCGCAGCCCAGCAGGGCGCCATCGTTTTCGGCAACGATCAGCAGTCGCCACGGGAATACGCGCATGCCGGCTGACTTCGCAATATAATGCGCACGTTCAAGCACAAAGTAGCTACTACCGCGCGGTTCGGTTTTTTGGGGGTATCCGGCATGGGCAATCTTCAGCGACTGCGAGCCGTTGCCCTTAAACCATGCGCCCGGATAGGCGTACAGGTCGGCTTCGGTGACGCAGAGCTTTTTACCGCCATCCAGCTCGACGAGTGCAGGCAGATAAAAGAACCTCTTCGTGTCGAGTTCGGAGAGCGGTTTGTGGGTGTAAGGCCCCTCGAAAGAATTAAACAGCTGGGTTTCAAACGATCCTTCGTTGGCCGAATAAGCAACGAAAGTCATGTAGTCTTTGGGAAAATTCAGGGTACATTCCTCTTCCGTAACCGTCAATTCACCTTTGCGGCTTGTGGTGAAACGGTATGCCAGCCCGTCATTGTACGCCCTGAAAACAAGTCCGTAATTCCCGTTGAACGACAGTGCCAGTTCGTTATAATGTTCTGAAACTGTACTTTTCTTGTAGAACGGGGACGCGATTGTCCGGTTTACGCGCGACGTCCGGGCTTTTACTCCTTTTGGCGCTTTGCCGAGCGTTTCGCCTGATTCGAGCGTCATGGATACGGGCGAAGCCGATAGTACGACAGTCGATTCGTGGGTCAACGAATAGGTGATGTGGTCGCCCACGTTGACTGTCGCTTTCAGCTTTCCGTCGGGCGACGACAATTCGTACGCTTTTTGCGCCGACAGGTGCATGCTGCCGAGCAGCAGGGTCAACAAAAGCAGTTTAAAAAGCCGCCCTCGACCCCCGCCAAAGCCTGCAGCCTCCCCCGGCCCGCTCCGTATGGGGGAGGCAGCGAAGCAAAACTGCATCCCCGCCCTAATGTTGTCGCAGGAAAGTCCCCTCCGTATGGGGGAGGCAGCGAAGCCTCTCACGCTCGCCCCCACAGGGGAGCGGAAGGGCCAATACATGGTAGAGCCGGGCTTGTCATTAATGGTTGTTTGATTGGAAATCATAGCTACGATCAATGACGTTAGTTACGTGGTCTGCGGGTAGGTACCAGTTCACCTGTTCCGCCGTTGTTCCAGTTGGTCAGGACAGCCCGTATCTTGGCTATCTGCGCTTCGGTCAGGTTATACTCGTTCTGTGCGGAATGATGTTCCGCGCTGTAATAGCCCTTGTAGTTGGAATCGCGCAGCAGCGCCATTTTTTCGGGCAGTTGAGGACTTTCGCAGATGTCCCATGGGAAATGTGTATGGCACACATACTTTGCAGCTGCCTTGTCGGCGACGTCATTATCCGCCTCCCGTGTTTCCGGCGAATTGGGCATCCATCCCCCAAAATGCACACAGATACCGAAGCCCGGATGGTCGACCGCCTTGATCAGTTTATCCATGTGGTTCCAGCACCGCTCCGGCCCCCAGTGGTTCTCGGCGCCAATCCTGAACCCGTTGTCGTGTGCCACTTGCGCCAGTTCCTTGTATCGTTTGACTAAAAAATCAAACTCCTCGCTAAGCCATCCGTCGGTTTCCTTGCGACTGCCGCTCATGTGCGGTCCTGCGTCAAAGCGCACGAAGCCTACTCCTAACCGTTTGGCAATCTGCATGTAACGGTCTTGTATCGCACGAAGCTTTGCAGGTTCTTCGTTGCCCGATGCCAGAATATGTCCCCCGTCGACAGCGATGTTGGGCACGACAAGCTGTCGCTCTTCCAATGCGCGGTGTACCTTGTTGACGTAATCGTCATCGGTGCTTGCGAACATACCGTTCCAGAGGTCGGCCGCATCAAGTCCGTAACGGTAACGGCAGGTCTCAAAATAATGAAAGATGTCCATCATGCCCAGGCCCACCAGGCCATGGAAAGAGTAGGACAGACAAGACACAGGCAAGGACTTGAAAGCCTTGCGATTAACTAAATCCGATGCTTTGGCATCATGCGTAAGCGCACTCGGAACAGCCACAGCCGCAGCCGCTCCAATGAACGATCTGCGCAGAAAATCTCTTCTATTTGACATTTTTATGAATTAGTAATTAGTAATTAGTAATTTGTAATTAAACAAACTCCCATCCTTTGCGCGTATCGCGGTGAAGCAGTTTGTTTCCCTCTTCGTCGTTGGTTACGGTGCGTGTGGCGGGATTGTAGAGCAACTTTTTGCCATTGCGCATCATGGACACAGCGCCGAGGTTATAAGTTTCGGTCAGTTCGCGTATAAACTCGAACGATCCGGGGTTTTTGTTGGCGCTGTTGCCCTTTGCATCATCGATCCAGCCTTGTAGCCAGCGTGGCGTGCCTTCTGCAACCTGTTCGCTCATGTTGGGCATGGCAGGCGCAGTGAGATGGCCGAATTTTTTCATATCGGCATCTCTAAGTCCGACTAACTTTGGATTTTGCCCATGGAAACCGGCAATTATTGCGCCTTTTTCGCCAATGAACATCATCCCCTCAATGGCCAGATCGTCTTCCTGGAAACCGTAAGGTATGTCAGGCTTCATTCCGCCGTCATGCCAGGTGAAGCATACCGAGCCATTGCCATTCTTAAAGGGAATCTCGAAACGGAAGGCGGAGGCATCGGGGTACGACCAAGTGTTAGCAACCTGTGAAGGCACTAAGTCGTAATTGCATTTTACGACCCTGGCGAATCGTGTCGAGGCCGACACGGCTGAACCGAGTCCCAGCACTTTGAAGACGGGAATCATGCTGTAGATGCCCATATCGGCGATCGACCCGGCGCCAAATTCGAACCACCCGCGGAAACAGCAGTGGGTATACTTGGGCGAGTATTCGCGCCATTGAGCCGGTCCGAGCCAGAGATCCCAGTTAAAACCTCTGGGGATAGGCGTTCGTTCCGTCGGGATTTCAGGATACTGCGGCCATACGGGACGGTTTGTCCAGTTGTGAATTTCCCGAAGTTTTCCGATAGCGCCAGCATCTATCCATGCTTTCGTCAGGTTGATGCCGCTACTGCTCGACGAAGAGTAAGCCAGCATGTAGGTAGCAATATTTTGTTGCGCATTGGCCATATCGACCACTTTCATTGCTTCATGCAGCTTATTGCCTATTGGCTTGTGCATGATCTGGTGTTTCCCGTGCTTGAAACAATCCGCGGCAATATACGAGTGCAGGTGGTCGCACGGTATGATCTTCACGGCATCGACGTCGCGCATGGTAGCGAGTAGTTCGCGATAATCTTCATGCGCCTGAATCGTACCGTTCCATCCCGGACGATTCTTCCGGTAATACGTTTCGACGATATACTTCATCACATCGCGCCCACCCGGATGTCCGATGATACCTTCGTACCAGGTAGGCTCGTCGATAAGGCGGCGCAGACTGTTGCGCAGCCCGTTGACGCTCCATCCAATGTAATTATTGCTTTGCTGGTTTGGATCGGCAACGCCTACTATCTGAATCTGAGGACATTGAAGCAGTCCGCCTATCTCCGATAGACCCTGGTAGCCGCAGCCGATATGAAGCATTGTGATCTTGTCGCTCGGCGGGATGAATCCTCTCCCGAGAACCGAGCGGGGTACTACCGTCGCCATGCCAATGGCGGCAGTTGTTTGTGCTATAAATTTTCTTCTGTTCATGATGATTGATTGATTGATTGATTGATTGAATGATTGAATGAATGATTAGTCGTCTGCTATTTCCCCGAAGGAGGCGCTGCGTCTTTACCAACGCCCCACTGTTTGTTTGGCCGGTCGCCCATCTCAAATTCCAGCGTACCGCCATTCACGAGTTCATCGTGCGTAAACCATGTCTTGTTCAACGGCTGTCCGTTCAACCGTGCCGACTGGATATACTTGTTGCTCCATGAAGCATTGTTGGCCACAATCGTAAATTTTTTCCCGTTATCCAGTTCGATAGTTGTTTTAGTGAACAGGGGGCTGCCGATCGCATAAACCGGGATGCCTGCCGAAACGGGATAAAATCCCATGGCCGAGAACGCATAATAGGCCGACATGCCGCCGCCGTCTTCATCGCCGGGTATACCCATCAGGTCGTTGCGAAACCAGCTCTCCATGATCATGCGGATACGTTTTTGCGTTTTCCACGGTTCGCCGGCATAGTTGTAGAGATAAGGTATGTGAAAGCTCGGTTCGTTACCGGCCGAATATTGCCCGATATTTCCGGTAGCGTCGGGCTGTACGGCATAATATTGCCATTTCGACAGGGGTATCTCCGTAGCGAACAGCCGGTCTAACTGGTCGATAAAAGGCTGCGGGCCGCCAAAGAGGTCGATCAGGTCGGCGATGCGGTGATGCACATCCCAGATATAGGTCCAGGCGTTGTTCTCGTCATAATATTCGCGCGAACCGATACCGCCCGACAGCGCATAGTCGAACGGCTGGATAAACTTGCCGTCCTTGTCTTTTGGATGGAAAAACCCTGTTTCGCTGTTGAACAGGTTGCGGTAGTTGTAGGAGTGTTTCATGAAATAATCATAGTCTTCGGTTCGGCCCAGCGACTTGGCCAACTGGGCAATACACCAGTCGTCGTAGGAAGCGGCCAGCGTGACGGCCACCGACTGGCGTCTTTCAAAAGAATGAACTTCGGGGATTGTTTCCTTTTCGTCGGGGTAAAGCGCCGGAAACCAGCCCTTTTCACGATAGAAATCGTCAAGAACAGTCTTTGGTGCACGTCTCCAGGGGATCATTGTTTCGGTCAGTACCGTATGCTTCAATCCTTCAAACGCTTTGGTCACGTCGAACTTCAAGTTTTTCGACAAGGCGTCGGCAAAGATCACGGCGGCATGATTGCCGTTCATGGCGTGGGCATCGCCGCTCACATTCGGGAAGGTAGGCATCCAGCCTTCGGGCGACTGTTCACACATGCGGATATACGAAGCTAATTTTTCCTCTTCGGCTTTCGGGTTGAGGATAACTTGCAGGGGATGCGCCGCATGGTAGGTATCCCATACCCAGTCGTCAGTCCAGAACGGCACGCCACCATCCTCATGTACCTGCTTGTCGAAACCGCTGAAGTACTTCCCGTCTTCCGAAATATTGATCATCCGCTCGTGCGCACGGTACAATGCAGTATAAAAAGTTGTTTTATCATTTTCCGTACCGCCCTCCACCTTGATTCTGCCCAATACGCTGTTCCACGCTTGACGGGCGTTTTGGGCAACCCTTTCAAGGTCGAAGTCGGTTATCTCATTTTCCAAGTTCTTTTTAGCCTGCTCCACGCTGATGTAAGAGATGCCGTAACGCGCTTTGATGGTTTTCACATCGCGCCCGAACCGTGCACTGACGCCCGCCCGCCTTCCGGTGTCGATGTTTTCGGATTGCTCGGGCTGACGGTCAAACGTCAGAAAAAAATAATGCTTCACGTCCCGAAAAAAATCAAACCCGCTGATCGTACTTCCCTCGGCATTGATTTCGCCGTTTCTGGCAGCGCGTAGCACGATGCTGCGCGTTCCATCGCCCTCGAACGTGAATGAATAGATGGCGGCTTTCGACGCAGGGGCAAAGTCGACGCGGATGGCGTCGTCATCCAGGAAGACCGAATAGCGATAGGGCTTGGAAACCTCCTGGTCATACCGATAATTGGCGGTCGGGTCAGGCGCGCCATCCCGGCAAAAAGGCATCAGCATCAACACATCGCCGTTCCGGTGCGAAGGCAGGTTCAGCGGTAGTCCCGGCATCCGGTCGGTAACGAACTCCCGGTGCGGGGGAATCATTCGCAACATGCTGTTTGGCACGTGCGTAGTGGGAAACGTGGGAACCAACAGGATACTGATGTTCCCGATACGGGTGTTGACGTAATCGACAGGTTCCCTGACGGGCTCCACCGTAGCGGCAGGACGGCAGCCTGTCATACAGGCAAGGATTGCCAGAAATAAGATGAAATTCTTCATGACGAAAATAGATATTTTAAGTAAGAAAATGCAAATATAACGATTATTCACGTACGCCGAACTGTTTGAACATTTTTTTTAAAAACTCTTCCATACCGTCCGCGACGATTTCGCTTCTAAAAGTGCCTCTCATCTTTCTATGCTCCGGAGAGTTGATAGACGCACTCCGGCTGATGCGGCAAGCTTTTGACAAGCAACTACATTGCAACAATTTTGCGTATTTTCTCCAGGCGTTTTGACAGTTTTTTATTCCGTTGTGACATCTGCAAATTATAATCAGCTTGCAAATTTACCAGCACATAAGCCGGTATTCCTAATGCGGCTTCCATCACCAAAGCAAAATCAGACGTTACAGATCTTTTTTCATTCAATATTTCATTAAAAGCTGTATAGGGAAGACCCAGTTTTTTTGCGAATTCTTTTTGCTGTAAATTACGACATTCCAATTCTTCTTTTAATAAACCGCCCGGATGAACCGGGAAAAACGGTTTGATATTGTTTGCTATTTTGTGCGGTTCTACTCCTTTTAATGTGACCATGATGATTTTATTGATAATGATTAGACAATTCTAAAATATTACATACTGTTACGATGGGTTCAATGGTGTTGTTGACAGTTACCGTAAATTCAATGCGGTATTTTGTATTTAACCTGATTGAAGAAATCCCTTTTTTTTCACCTTGCAAGACTTCGTAATTTAAAGATTTGATACCGAACATGTCTTCTACTTTTTCAAAACTTTGGATTTGTCTTATACGCTTAATGTACAACTTTACAATATTGGGTTGAAAGCGATGTTTTTTATCGCTTGTCTTACCATATTCGTACAATTCGGACAAATAATCCTCTTCAAAAGTAACTACCATTTTTCGAACTATTGATTTCGGTGCAAAGATACATTTTTTTTTGATTCACTATAACGGTGAATCGATTTTGTCAAAAAAAAATTGGTTTCTTCTGAAAAATGTCTCCATAAAGACAGCAAAAAAATCTTCATATCGTTACTGTTTGTTTGAAATTTTGAATGTCGTCGTACACGGTTCCGATTCCAGATTAAAGTGGTTCACCGTGCTGACAGATACCGTACACCCCGTTTCACCGTGTGGTACGAAGATGTTGCACTTCAATTCCGGCGGGCAAAAGGGAATGGCATTGTCGCCGTTTGTGTTGAAACGCTGGTAAACGTCTGATGAAGGGAGATGTGCGGCAGGGTGTCCATTCACGCGGATGATGAAATGCCGGATGCCCGATTCGATGTCGGCATCGGCTTTCCATGTCAGTTCGGCTTGATTGCCGCCGACGCGGTTGATTCTTACATCGTATGGTGCAGGCGGCGGCGTGCGGTCGGCAACAGTTCCGGTGATGACGTATTCGCGCCATTTGGCAGCTGCCAGTGAATCAGGGAAAAGGCACATCGCCGACTGATCGCCCGTGAAGGTCGAAGCCTTGAAAATATTGTAATTCAGCGTATCGCCTATCCATTCGGATTCGGGTTGGATGTTGCGCAATTTATCCGAAAGCTTATCGGGCAGGCGTTGCGCCATGGCGGATTCATAAAATGGAATGGCCATGTAGCGCACGTAGCTGAAATTATGATTTTGGTCGTCATTACAGGCAATGCTGACATGTCCGTTCATCTTCCGCAATTTGCTAAACGTGTTGAGCGCCGTATTCCAGCAGTTGGCAGCATCGCCGTTAAAATCATTTTTTCCTGCATGTCTGATCATCAGGGGAACTTTTGCCGCCGCTTCCGGAAAATCCCATTGCGGGTCGAAGGCGGGCGAGTAAGCGAACGCAGCAAGTATCCTTTCCGGATAATCCCGCATCATGGCAAGCGTCCAGTAACCGCCGCCCGAATGTCCCCACAGCAGCCACGGCGCATCTTTCAATTCAGGGTGCCCGGATGACTGTCCAACCATTTCCAGGACTTCGACAAGCGCCTGCGCCGAGCCGGATTCCGGCTCTATCCAGTCAAAACAATTGCGTCCCTGTTTCGGGTACAAGTCAGGGCCAACCACCGCCAAACTCCACTTTTTTGCCAGCGCCTGATATTGAATGTCAAAAGCGGAGGATGCGCCAACGCCTTCCATCGTACAGCCATGCTGGTGGACGAACACGCCCCTGATGGCCGTAACGCCTTCGGGAATGAATATGGAATAATCGGCATGGTCGAACCAATAGCTATCACTGCGAAGCGTGAGCTGGTATATTTTTCCGGCGTCGATTGGAAGAACATTCGCCTGCGCATGGACAGATGCAGGGATTGACGTATGACTGCAAAAACCGATGATGAGGCAAAAAAAAATAATTTTGTGTAATGGTTCCATTAATTCTGAAATGCACCCGTTTTTCTTCACCCGTTTCATTGCTTACAGTTTTATTTTCAATCCGTATTTCTCAACAATTGTCAGCAGCGCTTCCGCATTTCCCACCGCATCATCCACCGGATTGTGCGTATGTTTTGTGCGACGCAAGTGTTTGAAGTTTTGACGGGTATCCCTGACAATTCCCTTGTACAGGCTTCCCAAATTCTGAGAACTGTGTCCGAAAGGATTGGATGCCAGAAAATGATGGAAATACCAGCAGACAAACATCCAGTCAAAGCCGTTGTTATCGCTGATGAAAACCGGCTGGTTTACGGACACGCCTTTGATCCATGCTGCAAATTCCGTCATCACTTTTTTCGGATCGTCGAACGTCAATGTTTCTTCGCGCGAATGTCCCGATACGGCAAGCGCCTCCGGAATGAAACGTTCGGATATCGGACGAAGTTTGCCGTAAAAAGTCTTGTCGAGTTGCGCATCAACCGCGACCGCCCCGAAAGAAATCATCGAATAGTCGCCCGGAATGGGCCCGTCGCTTTCAATATCAACCATTATGTATGCCATATTGTTTATATATTAAGTTAATCAAGTCTTTTAAAGAAACGAATAATTCGTTTCTATCGCACAATGCTATGCAAAAGTAGGAAAAATTCCACATTATAGGTACTAATAGTGTGGAATTTTTTCAAAATCACTGTATTTTGCGTCATTTCCTTCCTGCCTGCTGTTTGATTGGAAATCAATATATCCAGCTTTTCTTCGGAAATGCAAGTATCAGTCCGTTCGTTATTGAACCGCTCAGTTCGACCGTGAAATCGGGCTTTTCCGACAGTTTCATGTCTTGCATGACAGTCACCGTCTCAACCATTCTACTTTTGGGGCGATGATCGGCAAGATGCAGGGAATCGGAAATCAGAATCGGAACGGTCTTTGGTAAATGATAGGGAAAACCGGCTGGCATGTGCAGGATGTCGACGGCGTTCTTGAATCCTTTCATCCACAAGGTCTCGGAAGGTTTTAGGTTTATTTTATTCATTTTCACGCTATTAGCGTAAATAATCACGGATTCCGAACTGTTATTCACAAAGCAAACGGTTATGGGTGTCTTCGTGTCCTTTTTTTCAAAAACCATATAATGCGAGACGATTGTTGAAAAATCCATTTCCCTGTCGTTCGGGGTGTCATTGCCGGTTGAACAAATGGCAAATGTGGAATCCCTTTGACGTGAAATGATGAAAGAGGCAAACGATTCATTCAAATCCACTTTTTCATCCACGCGCGTATCCATGTAACGCAACCTTTTGGTCTGACTGTTGCGGGAGGTCGACGACGGGCCTGTCGAATCGCACATCCTGATGCCGAAAACGACAAAGATGCCTATTATCAGATAAAGACATCCTGAATCATGAAGCGGATTTGACGAATTATAGACGGTTGGTTTTTGCTGATAAGCCTTATCATTGTTGACAATCAATTCATGCAAATCGGGGTTGATATTTTTCACTTTCAACAGTTGTCTGCTTATTGTCCGGCACAATTTTCTATCGGCATGCTGTATCTCGACTGTAAAACTGATCAAAGCCGATAACAGGTCGTAGAGGGTGCTGTGATGTGAATCGGGAAGTTGATTTACAAAACGATGCCAGGGCTGTGAAAACCATTTTTTCAGTTCTGACAAATGGTTTTTGTAAGTCTCGCTGTTCAAGTTTCGCAACAGTTTGATGAAATCGGCGATGTGTATCCTTGTGCTGGCTAACGCGGTGTATTCATCTTCGGCATTGTCGATCAGGCAAAGCGACCCCAGCCAGTTGCAGGCGTCTTTGAACCGTCCCCTTCGGAGCAGTATGCTCATGATTTTGTTGAACGAAACGGCAAAGTAGGGTGAGATGAACCGGATTGCCTGCCGGTTGTTTTTGTCTGCGCACACCTTTTCTACTGTTTTAAGCGTTTGGTAGTCGGCTGCGTTCCTTTCGAGGCAGTTCAACAGCCTTGGCGTTTGCCATATCAACAGATGAATGGGCAGTCGACGCGTAAAATCTTCGTGTTCCAGTTCGTTCAGTACGTCATTTTTATTGTAGTCGAACCCGTCGATGGAAACGATGCCGTCGGGCGCAATGGAAAATTCGGCGGCAAGTATTTTTTTGGCTTTTGTCACGTCCAGCGCTTCGCAGTCAATACCGCACCAGGCAAGAATCCTTATGATCGAACGGTATTGCATCAGCTAATTCCCATGCCTTTGAATGGTTGTTCGGAAGCGCTCTTTACTGTCGGCTCCGATTGAAGCAGGTTATACAGGTCGTGAAGCATCCTGCGCAGGTCTAAGTAGCGGTTGTCGTTAATCGCATGTTCGGCTTTCGAGAAAATCTGCTGTGCCGCGTGGTAGTTGCTGAACATCTTTTTCGGATAATTCCTGATAAGTGAAAACCGGTATTCAACATGCGAATTGATGTTCCAGAGCATATCGTAGTACAGGGCTTCCAGCCGGTCGATATGGTGTCTGATGACAGCCGGATTGCGCGATTTCAACACCATGTTTTCCGTTTCGGCAATTTTCCGGTATCGCGCGTTGAGCATTTCTTTTGCCTCATCTACCGACGGCAAGGTTTGTTCGACCATTTCCCTGATTCTGAATAAACGGCTTTGGAGCGTTTCGAGGCGTTCATTTCCGCCTATGCGGTCGAGTTCCTGCGAAATACGCGTCACGGCCTCGTCGATGATGTAACGCTTGTCGGTGGCATCGTCGTCATTGAGTTTGGCCAAGTCCTTTCCGTGTCTTTCGAGTTCTCGCATCAGATTTTCCGTTTGGATAGCCCAGATTTCGCTGTCTTCCGCGTTGAACTGTTTCAGGGTGTTCCGAACTTCCGTTTCCAATGATGCGTATTGTTCCTTAAGCAGCGCGACGTTCACATGCTTTTCCGAAACGGTAAACGTGTTTGTAAATTCCTGCTGCGTCATCATCAGACAGGTTTCCACCGTCAGTTCGCGGTTATCCGAAATGGTAATCTGTATCTCAATGTCGGAACCTTTGATAAGGTCGGACGTCAGCTGCCTGCCCGAAATCTCGATAAATCCGATCTGGATATTCGAAGCCGGACGGGCAAACCTGTCGCCTTCCAGCAAATGGATGATGAGGCTTTCGGACGAATCTTTGCGGATGGTTTTGGATATTTCGCGGTACAGGGTCTTTTTGAGCGGCAGGATGCTGTTTCGCTCGAAGACTAATTCGAGGCGGGTACAGTTTGCTTCCCTGTCATCGAGTTCGATGCAGATGTCCTTAGGCAAGAGCTGCCCTGAAGTATGGTACTGACCCTGCGAAATGTCGACCGTTTGCGCCAGCGCTTTTTTCTCTGAACCCGTACCATCAAAAATCCGCAGGTGAAAGGTGTTCATCAGTTTGGGCAACAGGGGCAGGAACACGGTAAACCTGTCTTTCAACGGCATCAACCCCGTATCGAAACCGCCGTCGCTGCGTGTGATCCGGCAGGTGTGGTTGGTGTAAAATCCGTCTGCCCTGACCAATAGAACCTCCTCGTCTTCGCGGCTCATTTTGCTGTAACTCAGTACTAACTGAAGAGGCATTTCCTTATTTTCCTGCGTTACGGAATGTTTTTCGGATGTCGGCGCTTTCGTGGTAGGTTCATTTTCAGACATCCGTTTTTTCGGTGTGTAATATTTGTTGGCTGAATAATAAGCCGCTCCGGTGGCGATGGCCGTAATCGGGTCGACATCCGTATTGATGCGAATGCCTGTTTCCTGCAGGCAAGTGCGAACGTACGGAATCAGCGTACTGCCTCCCACAAGGATAATTTCGTTGACGTCCAACGCTTTCAGTAGATTTCGATCCAGAACGGTGTGAATCATCCGAACGGTTTCCCGTACGACGGGTGCAATCAGTTCGTTGAACTGTTCAACGCCGACGGTGAAAAGGAAATCATACGTGCGACCGTCCATTTCAGCCGAGAAATCCACTTCGGCAACTTTTTGCACCGTCAATTCTTTTTTTATTTCTTCGGCATAATACTTCAGCCGGTAATACAGTTTTTCGTATTTCCCGCCCTTCATCGTCAACTGTTCGGCCATGTCGGTAACACCCGTCTCCGCCGTGATACGTGGGACGAAAAGGTTGTCCACAATCAGCGTGTCGAAATCCGTACCACCGAGGAAATTGTTGCCTTCATGGTCTTTCACCTTCATTTCGCCGTCTTTGACCTCCACCAGCGCAATATCGAAAGTGCCGCCGCCCAGGTCGAAGACAAGCCGGTAGCCGGAAAGGCGCTCCATTTTGTTATTGCAATAGGCCAGTGCCGCGGCAACGGGTTCCTGCAGCAGAAAGACTTCCTGAAAACCGGCCAGTTTACCCGCTTGGATGGTAGCGTTGGCCTGCATCGTGTCGAACGAAGCCGGCACGGTAATCACTGCGGCATCCACTGTTTCGCTCGTGTGCACAAACTGTTTCAGTTCTTTCAGTACAAAAGCCGAGAGTTCCACAGGTGTGACATTCTCGTCGATATTGACTACATACAAGCGGTCGTCCGAGCCCATTCGCCGCTTGAACCCGCCAAACACGTTGATGCTGTCCTTCAGCAGATATTCACGCGCCTTGTCGCCCACCAGCGTCCTTTCCTTGCGGAAAGCCACCACCGAAGGAAGGCACTCCCTGTGTCCTACCGGATTGCGGAACAGTTTGGCCTGTCCGTTTTCGTATTTGGCAATCAGGGAGTTGGTAGTGCCCAGGTCGATTCCGAAATTCACCGTTTTCATTTTATCTGTTTTTTTTGTATGAGTCATTTTTTTTCAATGATAACGACCGCTTTCTGTATCAGCGTTATCCCGTCGACATCCTTTTTATAGACCGCCGGTTTTATCACCTGTGTGACAATCATGTTTTTCGATACTTTGCCTGCGATGGAGGCTTCGCAATCCGTGCGTGTCGCATCGCACCGTTCCCCCAGCGGATACCGGCAAATGAAACCCTCCTCTTCCAAAACCGAAAAGAGGCGGTTGAAATTGCGTTCAAACTTTTTCTCAAGATTTTCGGTCTTGATTTTTTGCCTGATTTCCGCAAGCTGATTGATGGTCTGAATAATACTTTGATCAGTCATAGTTGCCCGACCTGCCAACGTATTCATAACCTCGAAAATATTCATGAGCATTTATCTCGCCATGACTTCCAACTAATACCGTGAAACGATCATCAGGATCGTTTAACTTAAATGTGGGAGGGACGATAATCATCTCCCCCCAATAAGTGCAACTGTTTGATATATCTTTCAAGTCCCCATCACCGAGCTGAGTGTAAACCCTTGTCGGATTGGATGAAATATTTGCGCCGACCTCATCGTTGAAATAGAAAATAATGCCATATTTTCCTTCTTTTTCATTTTTGAAGATAAGTGTCTTTGTATCATCTGCTTTCATGTTCTTTCGCCGGTCTTCAAAACTTTTCATAAGCTCCTGAGTACGCTGTTCATTCTGTCTTACCATTTCCCCCATTTGTCGCGCGAATTCGTTAATCAAATCCCAGGACTGAGCAAAACCTGCATGAACCGTTAGCAGACAAGAAAACAGTAAAAATGCCTTCATTACGTTGAATGATTTTTTGAAATGGTTTCTTAACTCCATTAATCTGCTTAAATTGCTATACTGTAACATTTTATTATCCCTAATCCGTGTCGGGCGCAACCTTAAATAAATTTATAAACTATATTTCATTTTTTTACGTCTACCGAATCTCTTCACGCGTTCGCAACGATTTCCCGTTACTGTAAATCAAGATACCTTCACCTGCCCGATTATCATTTATCCATTCTCCGTACCATATTTCGCCGTTTTGATATAGGCAAATGCCCATCCCGTGTCGTCTCCCGTTTTTGATTTCTCCCAAATATATATCGTTATCAAATTTGATGACTTGAAATGTAAGGGAGCCATTACTAATTGACGGATATCTTCCGGCAGGTTTATAATTCTTAAAATCACCCTCATAAATGAGATTCCCATTTTGATCATAACATCTGCCTTTGCCCGAAAAAGCATAGTTTGAACGGTTTCCTACATAAATCTTACCGTCGGGGCAATTTCGTATTTCACTATCATTCTTAAAATTTTTTATTTCTATCCCTGTTCCTTTTTTTCTATAATTACGATGAAACCTACCAAAATCAAGGTCTCCGTTCGCCGAGAGAAAAGCGCCTAATCCGTGTTTTTCTCCATTCTTGGATTGTCCTTTGTAAAATGTCGTTCCATCTCTTCTGGTTAAGGTCGGAGACGAACGTATCGCGGTTCGTATCATTTCCATCAATGATTCGTCAAATACATTCAGGTTTCCAGTCCAGTTTTTAACTTTCATATTACCATCCATATATATCACGATACCCTCGCCGGTGCGTTGATCGTCGGCCCATTCACCGTACCACATATCGCCGTTTTGGCGAAGATAAATACCGTATCCGTGTCTTTTCCCGTCTTTTGTTTCACCCAGATATACGTCAGTTTCGTCATGAATGACTTCAAACTTATAGGCGTCATTTGTGGTTGTTGACGGATATGTTCCTTTTGGACTGTCTGCCTCAAATACACCTTCGTAAATGAGTTTTCCGGTTTTGTCGTAACATCGACCTTTACCGGACATTTTACCTTCCGACCAGCCACCTGTATAAATTTTACAGTCGAAGCAATTACGGTTGATTGGTATTATATCGTTGAAGTTTTTTGATAAATAAATGCCAAGTTCTGCACATTTGTTGTTACGAAATTTTCCGAAGTAAAAATCACCAGAAAGCAAAAGATATGCTCCAAATCCGTTTCTGGTTTTATTTTTATTTTCACTCTGGCCTTTATATTTGTCAATGACTATCCTTTGGTCTGGATGGGCAGGTAAATAGCTCATGGCTGAATCAATCAGTTTCCGCCACGATTCATCCAACGGAGAATTCTTGCAAGCCTCAATGTCAGCTTCTATTTTGACGGATTTTTCAGCAGACGCCTTGTATCTGTCATAATATATTTGAGCCATTTCACAATCGCCTGCCTTCAAGTATTCGCCTATTTTTTTTTCGATTTCCTTGATGTCTTGCCCGATTGTTATTACACTATTCAGTAATAGTGACATAAAAAACAGGTTGATTCTAATGATTTTCATTTTTTTTGTTTTCGATTATTTTCTCCAACTTTTTCCTAAGTTCAATTTCAGCATTAAGTTCATTTTTTAAACTCGCATTGTCGTTTGTTAGTTTTGCATTGTCGTTTTTCAGTCTCGCATTGTCATTTTTTTGTTGCTCATTATCGCCGATTAGTTTCTCATTCTCTTTTTTTAGCTGATTAAGAGACGATTCAAAATTGCTCTTGTCGGTTTGCAAACTTGAAATGATTGAATTGTCAACCATGGAATTACTATTCATTAAGTTCATATTCCCCTCCAGTTTATTTTTCTCTTCTGTCAGTCGTTCAATTTTTTCTTTTGCACTTTTTAGTGAATCAGACAAGTCGGAATCCGATCCTTTTGACAGCCACAAAAAGATAAAAATAAGCAAAACGATAATTAAAGAAATAAGCTGGTATTGCCGATTGGAAACTATCTTTTTGAATTTCATCAACTCCTTCAACGCCGTTTTCTTATCATCAGAAAATTCAGCAAAAATAGGAACAGTATGATTTTCTTCATCTGACGGGATGTCCGTTATATCGTCAGGTTTAATTTTTACAAATGCTTGATGTCCACACGCCACCTTTCTGTCCGGCTTTGGAATGAGTATTTGTTCAATAAGTTTATGGAACGAGTATAATGGAATACCCATTTCGCCGGCCATTCGTTTTAATACAGGATAGTCTTTTACAAAAGTCTTTGACTCAATACTTTCTTTGGCAATGAGGTACAATGAATGTACGGGACTTTCGGAGCACTCCTGCACATTGATTTTTTTTAGCTGTATCCTCATTTCGTCTTTCTTACCCTGTACCGTTTGATCCAGGTATTCGTAAACATCTGCAGGGTCTAAAAATTCTATTCTTTCCAATTTGAAGGTACGGTAAATCGACTGCGTGTCGGGGTATCGTTTTCCGTTTCGGCTCACCTTGAAATCCACCACATATCCGACATTCCATGGTGTAGTCGCCGCCTCCAGCATATCTTCCCTGCATAACACATGTCGACCACTGCTGACGACCATCCATTGATTGCTGGCTAAGCAAATCAATTCCAGTGATGCTACGCCATAAACATCAGAAATGCCCGAAAGCCTCAGGTGCTGTCCGATTTTGATTTCGAGCGGGTCGATATGATATACAGTTCGGATTTTAGGGGAAAAGATAGCTTCATTTTGAATGACGTCCGAAAGCATGAGCCGCAATTCCTCAACTGAATGTCCTTCTTTAGCTGCTTCTTCGCATAGCATCCTCCATTCGGCATCGGTCAATTCTTTTTGATTGACTGCCCAACTGGCATCAACAGGGTTGAAGACAATTTCCTTAATTGCCGTCTGGATGATCCGTTTTTTAATTTGCTCGCTTACCGCCATAAGATACGTCTCCCATTTTATCAAGTTCCTTTATTACCGGAAGAATACTGAACGCCCAGTTGTGTTTGCTTGAATCCTTTTTTCCGCGAATCGTTTCGGCTGCCTGATTGGAAGCCCAACTGGCAATACCGATCACGTTTCCCCTTTTATTTATGACAGGCCCTCCGCTATTGCCATAGTTCACATCAGCGCTAATGGAGATCAGATCGTCTTCCACATTGCTGATGGTCCCTTCCGTGAAATTACCGGTTTTCCCCAGTGGCGTACCCAGCACGGCTATGATTTGACCTTGTCGCACCCTGTCTCTGTTAAGATTATAATACGCAAACTTATCATTTTTCTCTTTCTGCACATAAAATATCACCCAGTCGTCGTGTCCGACTCCCCCCTCTAAACGTTCTTTTAAAATTCGGGAGACTTTTCTATACCGGTGTTCTTCAACTTTTCCGTCGGCATCCCACAAATAAATCCTGGCAGTTGATAGGTTTTCTTCAGAACTTAATACATGCGCGTTGGAGATGGCCAGTCCATCACTGTTAATAAAAAAACCTGTACCCGTTCCTGTTTCGGTGGCAATCGAAAACGTAGCGGGTGCGAATTTCAGAAAAAGTTCTTCAAAGGAAAGCTCCGGTTCCATTAAATCTCTTGGCATATAACTTTTGAAGGTTTCAAGACTGTCAACCAGATGATCAAAATCAATTTTTGCAAAACCCTTTTTAAGCATTTCACCATTCACGGCAAGTCGTCCGGCATTGACGTAAGCGAATATTTTTGTTTTATACGAACTTATGTATCTTTTATCTTTCATATTCGCTTTCAAGGAAATATTTTTTCCCTTCAGGTTGTTTTCGAGATAATTTTTGGCGCTTTGTCCGTTTTTAATACCGATGAGTCTTACCGTTAAGCCATTGGCCAACACGATGGTATTACCGCTTTCCACCGACTTTACCGTCGACTTGATTTTATTGATTTCGATGGACGGGCCACAGGCTGTCGTCATCAGCAGCAACCCTAATAACAACATAACATTTTTAATATGAGGTATGGAATTATTCATTTGATGATTAATCATTTAAGTTCAATTTTCATTTTTCTCACAATGACCCAAATGTCATTTTCTTTTCGTAACTGTCCCGCTCCATGCGGTACATTAATGATTCTTTGTGGCGATTGTACATAGGTAAAATCTTCGCAAGCCGGAGCTACCAAACTGTTGAGTGCGCCAATGGCCCTTTGCTGCGCCGACTGATCTTCATTGATGCGTAATTCGGCATCGTAAAGCGTCAGTTGGTGAATGACAAAAATGCCATACAAATAGGTATCTTTAATTTTTTCGATGATAAATCCAAATGGATTGGCGCTCGTCAGGGTATCACAGGTAAATAATTTAGGATAGGTTTCAGGTTCGCCAGCGACTGGCTTGTCAATGGTAACGACAGAATCTGTCTGCGCCCCATCATCCACTTTCCCCAAAGGTTCCGATACATTTATTGACGCCAATAATGCAGACAATTGTTTCTCCAGATAATCTATCCGATCGCTGATGGATTTCATATCGATTCGCATTTCGTCCGCGTTTCGGTCTATTATGAGATCAAATTCAGACAATGTCTTGTCATGCAGCTCTATCTTTTGCCGTATTTCGGATATGTACTCAACCATTTCAGGCAGGGAAACAACCGCCTTTTGATACTTTTCCCAATTATCTAACATCGCAATGAGTTATTTCATCAATTTTTCACTAACTGAATTCGCATCTTTTTTCTAATCACCCACATCCCGTTTTCACGCTCTAAGACACCTGTTTCCACGTTTATGATGCGAGATGCCGACTGAACGGGTTCGAACTCTTCACATGCCATTCCAATCATTTCCGACAAAGACCCAAATACCCTTTCCTGACTTCTTACATTTGTGTTGATGCTTAATTCAGCCTTTCGTTCAGCTATTTGCGTAATTACAAATATACCGTCGGTGTAATTTTCCTTTACCCTTTCAATGAAAAAGCCCAAAGGATCATGACTGGTAATGGCGTCGCATGTAATTGTTCTTTTATTGAATACCTGCTCCGGGGTAGGAGGCGCGTATATATCCCTATTTTGATCCCGGCGCTCATGCCGGTACTCATCGGGTGTTTCGGTTTTTCCAACCAAGTGTTTAGAGAGAAAATTTACGCGTTCGCCAATGATACTAATTTCATTTTTCAGGTCATGGTAATCATTTTCCGACAAACTCCATGATAGGTACGGTTGACGATTTAGCGCATGTGTCAGTTGTTCTGTTTTTTGCAAGAAGCTATGCAAGTCGCTATTTTCGTCGGTTCCTACAGACCGTTCGATTTGCTTCAACCTTTGCAGGATGCCTTTATTTTTTTTCAATATCAAAAAAAGCAGCATGAACAAACAGCATGTCACAAAAACGAACAGGCACAGAAAAACATCCTCTTTTCGGAAAAACTGAACATCCACTTCAGGTTCATCGGATTTTATTCCACAATCGACATCCGCCTCTTTATTGCAAGTATTTTTTTTACGCAAATGATGCCCTCCGACAAAATGTACACTGTCGTCATCACGGGTATCATTGATACGGTCACCAATGACGGATGCGATGGCGACAAGTTCATTAGATTGTCGCATTGCTGCGCTTCGGACATGCATGACTGAAGCAAAGAACGTCGCAAAGCATAAGATCATTATTTTTTTACTTTTCATATTCTTTCAATTACAGGGATGAAAGTCTGTACAGGGAATCTTTTAAAGTCCAAAAAAACATGGAATCGGGGATTGGATGCATCTCATTCGTTAGTTTACTATGCTCCATGTCAAAACTGTCACTCGCAATATCCATGAAATTGGCCATTTTTTCCAAATTGAAAGTAAGCCCGTAACTTTCATACAAATGGTATTGAATATCACTGTCATAGAGTAAAATTTTCAGAAAATCATACAAATTTTCGAGTACCTGTTCTTTCAGTTTTTTTGACTTTATTTCACCTACTGCAATGCGTCTATTGTCAGCATTATCAGCTTTAAAACCGAAATGCGTATGTTTTGTTTCATTAATTTCGGTTCTTCCGTATCCCAAAACAGCGCCTTCAGCCGTAATTTCTTTGGGTGAAGTGGTGTATCGAACTTTAAAGTCATTCGGTATGTTCAGTTTTGTGAATTTTTCTAAAAACAGTTTGGATAACACGGTAATATTATCCTGATTTTTAGAGATGATATTCAAATATAAACTTCCCATTCCGGTGAAAGTCACATCGTTTGGAACCGGCAATTCCAATTTTTGAATAAATTGCGAGATGTAATATAGGATAGCCGCATAATGAATGAAAACCAACGAAAAAAGCCATTGATTTCCCACTATGGATTGGCTAAAATTAAACTGGTCATCGTGCGAGAATACAAAACTGATCACATCGGAAGGTGAAAATTGACTGTTATTGTCTGCTTTTCTAAAAAAATCGAATGTTGTTCGCACGGCGGGCGACAACACATACGGTTCCCTTCTCTCTTTTTCCATGATCATCCGATAAAATCCATTTGTATTGTCCTGGAGCGACAAATCATGGAAACCTCCTCCCCATAAATCATTTGCCGCAAAATGAATGGAAGATGAATATGCCTGACGATTTTTATTTACTGCGGGTGGCCGCAGATATAGCATATCAGTAGTGCCTCCTCCTATATCAATATTTAATGTATGATGGGTCATTATCATACCATGTTTGAGCACATACGCATAATAAGGGGCAACAGACTCTGACAACGGTATAAGTGTAACCCGGTTTGGATTTCCAAAAACAGTATTGACGGCATTTTGCCAATGCGTCTGGTAAGAATCTTTAAGGGTCTCTTTCATCGCTTCAGGCCTTGTCCAAATGATTTTCGGATTCAAATTGCCTTCATTGAGCAGCAGTTTATTCTTAATCATCCAAATAACTTCCTTGCAGAAAGCGGCAATTCGCCTGTTCTGAACCGGACTGTCATCCTTCCACTTTAGGTTGGTTTCAAACTTCTGATTTTTTGGATTTTGACCTTCATTCACTTCTCCTTTTAATGAAAATCCGATATTCACATTCCCAAACAAATCCATCTCTTCATGTCCCATTGTTTGCGTTTCAAAAACGGCTGAACGTATTGGAAAGCTGACCTCATTGGAAGCGTCAGACGGCTGTTTGGATAAGTAACTTGGAAAAAATTCGCGTTTTCGATCGCTGTCAAAATGCTGATAAGCCCCAAAACCTTTGGTGGCGTCCTTTTCGTTTATTTGATTGAGCAATACCATTTGCTGATCTTCTGTTCCAACATGTAGCCTTTCAACGCTGCCATTATCTTTTTTATAGGTGATATGGGTATTTGAAGTGCCAAAATCAATACAAAAAACAAATTGGGAGTTAGTTGTTTCCAAATTGATCTTTTTAAATTTCGGCAATATTAATCCTGATACATCGTTGAATTTTGCTTCAATACAATCAAAACGGTTATCGGAATTTTCATTTTCTATATGTAGATAGCTTCTTTCAGTTCCTCGCCTTTTTATAACGGACGGTTGAGTCGCCAATCGACTGGTGATGTTTTTGAACTGAAACAGGTTAATCTGTATTTTTTCCGTTGAATCGCCTAACAGAATACAATACTTGTCGGCATTTTCCCGATCGGTCTGGTAGAACGGAAAAATTCCCATGTCAAAAGTATTTGTTGCCGTATCTAATTCCACAATGTCTTCATTTACATATTTTTTCGCAAAACATAAATGACGGATTTGCCTGTTTCCCTTTATGGGAATGGCCAATTGTACCGTAATGGATTTTTCCATCGTATTTTCCGTGATTGTTAATTGCTGCTCCAAATCCTCCAGTCCGAAAAAATTGAAATACGCTTTTCGGAGTGGCAACAAGTATTGACAATTGTTCGTGAAACCGGTAAAGAATTTATCCTTGTTGATATTGTAATCTAATTTAATGATTTTATCTTCAAGAAAGTCGCTTTTGGTGACGTATGGATAGGCGATACCAAAACCGGGTAGCTTGCGTTCCCACAGTGGTATATGATGAATGTTGCATAATTCGTCTTCAAACGCTATTTGCCAGGGCTGTTCGTTCCAGTAAGCCAAGGGATGCGCCCCCCTGTCAAGAACCAGTGGGGTAGATATTTGATGCGTTTCACCTTTGTTACCAACGGTTTCCTTATAATAATCACGTGTTGGCGTCATCAGAAATCCGCTCTGGTCAGGATTGGGGATTTGGAGTAAAGTTAATAACGGCATTTGGCACACAAAAATACCGGTATTGGTGACGTGAGCATATGAACTGTCAAAATCCTGAGGAACGGGATGGTCTATTTTCGGATGGTGAACCGTCCCGTCGACGTCTAAGAAATTGCTCAATACCTTTGCATGTCTTTCCATTAAATCGACATATCTGCTACGGTACTGGATGAGAAATTTCCGAAAGCCGGCATCTCTCTCATGCAACGGCTTGGGTGAATAATGGCCGTCTTTCACGTCTGTGTTGTAGAATAGTTGGTTGCCTTTGGCTCCCAGCAATTTCACGCCATTACTTTTCAAATCTCTCACGGCATTGGGTGAAGTAAATACCAGCGTAAGCGGCGATGTTCCACCCAACAGGATATTCCCGTAATAAATAAGATAAACCCCCTGAATATGTTCATTATCATGCAATCCCGCAGCTTTTTCCAGATTTCTCCATTCGGCGGCAATTGAATTTTTCAGCGAAAGCAGTTTTTTATTCTCCGAATCGTTCAGTTTTTGCATTTCGCCGACAATGTCCCACCACTTAAAAGACAGGCTATCCGGCTTCGTATAGACCAATTCCAGCAAGTCCAGATATTGAGAAATCAATTCATGGTCTGAACTGTTGCCGTCATGTCGGGCAGGTCTGCCTTCTTCGCCGGTATTAACCATTTTTAAGGCATGTTCGAATAAAAACATTCTGGCCAAAACAGTCGGGATCGAAGTCCCCGATTTGTCGCCCACGCCGGTGACAACCACATCGCGTATAGTGGCGATTTCCGCATCAAGCGGATCAACGTCCGTCCAGTCTGTTATATTCCGCCCGTCATTTCTTTTGTATATTCTAAATACGTTGCTCATTTTCTTTCAGTTTTAAAAAGTTTCAATCATTAATATTTATTGGCAAAATCCAGCGCACAGCTCATTGTATCACGTGAAATTCTGAGAAATATCGATTCGTTATCGGTAATTGTTTCACAATGAGTCTTATATCCTATATTCATCTTTTCATGGAAAAAATCATCCCGCAAGGGCGTTGTGCCCAAACCAAACGGCCCCTTTTTTTCCAACTTTTTATGGGATAGCAATTCGTTGATCGGATCGGAATCTTCCACGCGGTAAGGTTCAAACTTACGCATTGTATTTTCTTTCAATTCCTTTAACCATTGACGGTATTCGCCGAAAAAATTGCTTAATTTTGTATGAAAAACTGTATCGTCGTTCTTTTTTGCCAGCTGGGATTTGATGTCCAGTTTAACATTATAAACATCCTTATCGCGCACATTCGGCAAAATCCTTTCATAAAATTGCATGAAATAAGTAAATTTAGTGAGATCATTCAAATACCTTTCTTTTGTACGCTCCGCAAAATGAGAAATATTGATGACATTCGCCAAATCTTCCTTCAATCCAAATTCGAAAGCTCTTCTCCCCTTAAAGTTCTCTTTATTGGCAAAATCAACGATAGCGGTGGCTGCCAGAAGTTCCACAACATGCGCCGCATTCTTTTGTTCTTGCCCGCCTTCCACATTTTTGTACATCCCGTCCGCTTGGTCTACAAAGTCCGATAAATAATAAATGGCATCCAGACTGTCATTCAACCGGCAACTATTGTAATAATTAAGGGCGGCTTTTGTTTTGGAATTAAATATGGATGCGGATATGGCGCTGTCGCGATCGTCTCCGAACTTGAAGTATGGCATCACGATCGCCGCGCCTATTTTAGCTTTTTGTACAGAGTCGTATCCCGGCTGTCTGAGGCGCTGGATGATCTTTGGAAATCCGGCAGCGCCCGTACCGCCAAAAATAGAACTGACGACGAAGATGCGATCATCCTGCCCAACGCTCTGTTCGAAGACCCTAAACTCCTCACTTTCAATCCATTTGTCGAAAACAACAGCGCCGATATTCGGATTCCCCTTGAATCCGACATTCAATTGTAAATGAAGTTCCCTTCCATGACTTTCGGGATCATTGTTGTACAGCACATTCAAAAAATCTTTTGTCAGACTGAGGTCGGAGTGCTCGTCGTGGCCGCGCGTCAATAAATCGTATCCGATATATTTGCCGAAGGTGTCTTTTTCACCCTCAATGGAAACATGAAATGTTCTTTGTCGCAGGGGCGAAGCGCCACCGGAAACCGGAATCTGGTCTAACCGGATGATGGGGGCGGCAAAAAAAGAATCATCCTTATAGAGATGGTACGTATCTTTCATCTTATACGCACTTTCACGAACGTTCTGGTATTTCTCCAACACACCTTCGGTCGTCTGGAAATTCCCATTCAACAAATCGTAATCAAGTATCACAGGAACAATGGTGGTATCTTCCGGCAACTTGCATCCTGCCGCCATAAGCATGGTAAAAGATCGAAGTACCCGGGCGCCTGTGCCGCCTACTGCAAAAACATAAATTTTCATTGTGAATTTATTAACTGATTAATTATCTGTCATCTGCTTTTCCTTGCCTTACCGAATGGAACTGATTTTAAATGAATGGTAAAATTCTTGATCAAGATGGAAAAAATGAAGAAAAACAGCAAGGCATACACCGTATTCGTAACACCGAAGTTGACGATGGCAACATGCGGTTTGTTTAGCGCTTCCTCCCAATTTGTCTGAAATTCATCAATTTCCCGGTGCGCTTCATCCATATCTTCCTCGGTTTGGCTTTGATCAACGTTGTCATACAGATCGATGACCACTGTCTCCAAATTTTTCTGCAATTTCAATTTGGCATAAGTACGCGTTGAATAATAACTGACGCCTCCTGCAAGAAGCGCTACTATAAGCCACACATAGATATTTGACAACCGGTATGACAGGTTGCCACAAACAAAATAGTATGTAGCCGCCATGATCAATGCAACGGCTAACGCAATCAGTAAACCGAACACAAACCCTCCTTCATTTTGAAAAAAATCCCAGAGAAGATTTTTTTCGTCTGATTCCACGATGATTCTGTTTACAAAATAATAAAAAAAACTACCTGTTGATGCTAACATATTATTTAAATTTTTAATGATTAATTGTTATTTGGTGAACCTGTATTTTCCCTCCACATTGTTTTTGGAAATCATTCCGTCACGAATAGCCGCCGTCAACTGCCGGAGATAAAAAGTTTGATCGAGACACGCGCCAATGTCCGTATCGTTGTCGGTTGAGAACTCCGAACACCAATCGGGCAAGTGATTCATTTCCATTCTTACCGTAATCTCGTTTTGGGATTGCAAGGCATTGTCTGGAAATTCCAGCGTAAAGTTGCTGTTTCTGATCGATGCCGGAACAATTGTTCCATATCCCGTTATCCCGGCCGTACAGTGGTTTCTCAAGTATGCGGCATCCAGTACATAGTTGGGGAAATTAGACAATGTAACCTTTATCGTCACGGCGCCTTTCCCTTTCTTCGCAGAATCCTTCATTTTATTTTCGCGCCCTATCTGGTCACTCTCAAATTTGAAAGCCGGATCGGCTACCCCGTCAAAATGAATTTGTTGAACAGGTTGAAAATTCGGAATTTCGTTTTTTTTCTTTACCTTTTCCCTGAAATCATTTACTATTTTTCTGTCCCCAAGTACGAATACGAAGAAGGGACGTTCCTGCCCCTGCATGAATTCACTTTGCTTGTTGTTATACTTATAATAGGTGCCGGTGAATTTGCCGATAAATCGGTATATGGAAATTGCAAAATTCTTATCCTTACTTTTGGCTGTTCTAATCAGATAGGTGATGTTCTCCAATGATGTCTGGTAATAACTGTTTAGTTCTTGCGGCGTCAATCGTTGAAGTTCCTTGTCATCGCCGGCGATGATTGCGTCGGTAACAAAGAAACTGACGGTGTTTTGCCTTGAGAGGCTGATGATTTCGGCATACATGTCGTCAAGCTTTGACGAACTTCCCGTAGCTACTCCACGCCTGCTTAAAGCCAACGAAAAACTTACATAATCCTTTTTCTCACTCAAACGATTGCCATAGAAATAACAATCAATATTATCCCTCCCTCCATAACCACTTATATTTAAGGATGTAACTACTTTAATAAAATCATTGTTGTCCGTATGGTTAAGATAGCCGTTCATGCTTGCAGACGTATCAAGAAAAATGTTGACCAAGTCGGGGCTCATTGCGTTACAGCTGTCAAGAATTGCCTGATATTGGATTTTAGTGAGCGGGACTGTCCGGTTTTTTGATACAGTCTTGATATAATCGATCTTTCGCAACAAGACCGTCTGATTGCGGCAATCTGCATCCAACGGGTACCTTTGCGCGTTAAATTGATAAAAAAGAGTGTCTAATTCGTTCATGTCGTTTACCCCGATTGATTTCAGCTGGTTGATTTTTAGCTGTAAGCGCTTTTCATTTTTGTCGCTGCAGCTTATCAACCAGACGCAGCAAACCATCCCTGCCATGCAGGTCAAGATCGCATTTTTCGTTTTCCGTACATTCATGTTCAAGTCGCTCATATCACTATAATTATCGGTATTTCTGGACGCAAAATTAGTCATTCCGTATTTTGTAAAAAAAACACGATTTCGTCTGAAATGTATCAAACGCAAGAATTGTCGGATAAACCGCGAAAAATGATGTTTAAAACGAAAAAAAATTTTCTGCCTGGATATTTCAGTGAAACTGCCTTTTGATCCGGTTTTATGTGAAACGGGATAACGGCATCCGGTTTTTCAAGTACGAAGTCCAGTTGCGCTGCATGATGCAATTTTAAGTTGAAAACTGCTCACAAAACGCCCAGTATTTCCTTAATGGCTTTATAGTACTTGGGGGATATCTCATGCTCGATTTTGCAACCGTACAGCGTACATCGCAACGTCTTGTTTTCGATATGGGAAAGGTGGATGATGTTGATGATACAGTTTTGGTTGATCTGGACAAAGTTTGGGCTTATCGTCAATATTTCCTTCGAGGAAATCGTCGAACGGAGTTGAAAGGTTTGCTTATCGCCAAGCCTGACTTGCCAGTTTCGCGCGTTTTTCGGAAATTCAAAGAAGACAACCTCGTTGTAGGTTAAGACTTTTATTCCGGTTACGGTCTGCAGCGCAAATCGTTTTTCATGGATGATTTTTTGCAATAACTGTTCGATGGTAGCTTTACTATCTTTCGTCTGGATACGCTTGATGGCAGTAGACAGTTCTTCCGGCAGGTAGGGCTTCAGCAAAAAATAGTCAAAATCGGAGATGAGCATCGCACTACGGAAATATTTTTCGTGGGCGGTATAAAAAATAATGCGCATGTCGGGATGTATTTGCGGCTGGATTTCCTTTAGCAGGTCGATGCCTGACATGCCGGGCATCTCGACATCGAGAAAAAGCAAATCCGGCTGTATGTCAATAATTATCTTCTGGGCTTTTTCGACGGCTGTTGCCGTGTCCATTATCTTGATGCAGGGGAAGTCCTTCAAGTCGTACGACAGTTTTTCGATGGAGACCGGATCGTCGTCGACGATGACTGTTTTAATTTTTTCGTTCATAAATTATATTTATAATGTACAGGAATAAGTATGTACACGCGCGTACCCCTTTCGGGTGGCGTGTCTGTACGCTTATTAATTATCGTGAAAGTAATCTTACGGGCATTTTTTGCGTTAAGCAATTCAATCGTGCTACGCAGCATTTTTAGTCCCGATCCGGAGCCTTGTTCCCGGTCGGTATGATTGTCGGGATTATATCCTACGCCGTTATCTTCGATCCTGATACTTATGGCATCGGTTTCCAATTGAATCAGGATTTGCAGAAGCGCATCGGTGTGTTCCGGTAGGAAAGCGTACTTTACGGCGTTTTCGACCGGAATCTGAATTGACATGGAGGGAACAAGCGTTTCTGTCGGCGCTTCCGGGGAGATATCCCACGCAATCCGAACCGTTCCGGCTTGTTTCAATGACTGAAATTGAAGGAAATTCTGTACGCGTTCTATCTCCTGTCGTAACGGAACGGCGACCTGCTCGGATGCCATCAGGTTGTCGCGTAACAATTGAATAAGTGCTCGGAAAGGATTCTCCAGTTCTTTATATTTTCCAAGACTTGGCATCACGACGTTGAGCGCATTGAACATAAAGTGGGGCGAAAGCCGGTTGCGAATGATTTCCATGCGCAGTCCAACGATGGTCGAATGTTGTTTCAGGTGTCGTAATTCGTTCTTTTTCAGTAGATAAAAGATGATTCCCGCAATCAACATCAAAATCAATAAAAACAGCACGATACTAATATTGGTTGTATATTTCCATTGCAAAATCCTGCTTTCAGCCAATGCAAGCTGTATATCTTTTCTCAAAACTGTTGTGTCCTGGCCGTAACGCATGTCGATTTCAGACAGGTTGTTTCGTACTTTCAGGTTTCGTATCGAATCGTTGTATGTTTCGGTCTCCTTCCGGTAGAAATAGGCTTTTTCAAAATCTTTCTTTCGCAAATATAATTCATGCAGCCGGCTGTAGTGCGAGTAAAGGTATTGAGTGGAAACCGACAAGGTATCGTAGGGCTGCAAAAGAAGCCGCTCAGCTTCGGGCAGGTTGTCTTCGAGCAAGGCCAGTGCGGCATACAAACTGATGGCGGGAAAATAGAATCGGGGTTCAAAATAGGCGGAACCTAAAACTTCCTTTACATGATCCAGATAAAAGCGGGCAGAATCGGGCTGTTCGATCATGATGTATGTATCGGCGATATTCAAAAGCGGAATACCCTGCGAGAGCGGCTGTTCGAGTTCTGCAGCCAGCCGGACGGCCTTACGCATGTGTTCCAAATTCTTCTCATAGTCTTTCGTCCGATAATATAAAGCCCCCCATGCGTTCTCCATGTAGTGCAGGTCATGAAGCGGCGCCTGTTCGCTGTATTGCGTCGCCTTCTCGTAACATTGCTCGGCCATCTCAAAATTATCCAGTTCCTGGTAAATACGGGCCATGCCCGCATAGATGACCGTAAAATTACTTTCGCCTTCTCCAAGTGAGTCAATATGAAAAAGGAGTTTCCTGTATTGTTGAAGGGCCGGCACATAATCGCCTAAGAAATAGTGTGTATCGGCGATATTGATGCCTATTTCAATAAAAGGGAACAGGTCGTATGATTCGGTCAGATAAATCAATGCGGAATCCATCCGACCGGTTTGCGCATAAATCATGGCACGTGTATTCAACACATCGGCTCGCATCTTTGTCAATGCTTGGAGAATTGATGGGGGATGCGGTTTCGCTTTTTCACGACTGGAAAAGTCATACACTTGATCGCATACTTCCAATGTGCGGTCAAAATCGTACGACATCAGATGTGCTTGCGTTATTTTCGTCAACAATTTGTATGATTCTACCGAGTCAGTCACTTGTGTTCTCGCTTCCGTAAAAACATCCAGCACTTTTTTCGGATTCGTCATGATACTGTCCACATTGTATATTTTTGTCAGTGAATCAACGAAAAAAGTATCCCTGCCTTCCAGTGGCCGTTTATCGGAAACGGAACAGGAACACAAGTAAATGAATAGCAGTGCGGGTAAATATTTCCAGATATTGGTGTGTTTCAAATTGTTTTCAAATACACGTTGATGTATAAAAGCATTCATTATCATGTCACCCTATCAATTCAAATCCCGAAAACATGAATAACCGTTTCGTTGATGCGTTCCTGTTTGCAGTATATTTTCTCCTCCCATGTCTTGTCTTTTCGCCGGTCGAACACGACGAGCCAGCCCTCTTTGCAACCAAATATATCCACATAACGGGCAGTCTGTTCGAGCCCGCTTTGGTAACTCGGGGACATCCTCGCCGTAAATCAGCGGTTCGATCATCCTGCGAACGCGCTCTTCTTTCAGCCGCTCCAGCAGGCTGTCGATATGCGAATCCCTGCGCAGGATAATCGTTTGAATGGCAGCCTTTGCCATCGCGGCAGTTATGGCCTGCGAGTAATCGTATTGAAGCATGTTGACAATTATTTCTCTTGCAATTGCATTGACTAACCACGGCTGTCCGCACGTCTGCTCGTCAATATATGCTATGGCCTCATCCTCGAAGACCTGACCCGTTTCGTCCGTATGCTGACGGTAGAGCGATGCGATTTCCTTTTTAGTGAAGTTTTTTAAGGTATACGTTTCGGTCACAATGTTAAACGGACTGGCCGAGCCGAGCGTCTGACTGTCAGGGCGAACCCGCGCCTTGTAGTCGCGGATATTGCGCATCCCCACCAGTGCAACGGAATGTACAAAACTGGTAAGCATCCTGTTTATATAGCCCAGCCTCAACTGTCGCAGAAACGTAATCAGCGTGCCTTCGCTCATGCAGTCGACCTCGTCAAAAAATAGGACGAGCGGCTTATCTGGTTTTTTGCAATAAGTTCTTAATACACTGAATAATACACCCGTATAATTACTGTAATCCGCTTTTTTGGCAAATAATTCAGACTTTGGAAAGCCGTTGAGCAGCAGCGCTTCCTTTATACATTTAACGATTAACGGAATACCTGTTTCGGCATCGCTCACTTCCTGCATTCCTTCCAGCGAACAGTACAGCGCGTAATACTTGCCGGCTGCATTGATTTTGTTTGTTAAATCCATCAGATAAGTCGTCTTTCCGCTTTGACGTGCGGCATGAATGACAAAATATTGTTTCATGTCTATCAGTCGCTCTACCCCCCGCAAGCGCGTTGAGGCTTCAACCATATAATGTTCCTCCCTGTTGCAGGGTCCTGCCGTGTTAAAATAGCGCATGATGATTCAATTCTAAGTTTAAAGCGTTACAAAAGTAGCGTATTTTTCTGACAACACAAAATAGATATCATGTTCCGTAGAAAATCCCTCGCCTGTAGCGAAGTCTTTAGCCTGCTTCTGCCGAAATCCCATCATTCATACAAGGTCATTCTCATTTCCACCAAAACCTTTGTGATGGCCTCTATATCAGGACATTCAGGCAACGGACTCGACGCGTATGCCGTTTCAATCCGTTCCATCAGGCCGTTGGCCTGTTCCAATAAATCATCATAAGCCACATTGCCCGCCCTGATCGACAGCAATTCTTCGCGGTTCTGGCGTTTTACACTTAGCGTTCCGGTTAGCAGGACTTCTTCGGCCATCTGCAATAAGCGGATTGTGTGCATCATGTTCTTTGTGTCGTAGTTATGACCATGCTGTATCGTGTCGCTGTAACGTTCCTTGCTGCGCTTGTCTACCCATTCCCAATACTCGCGGTATTCGCGGCAGTAAGCGGAATAACCGTCTCTGTTGAAGTACAGGGTTGCCAGTCCCTTTTCGCCTTTCGGTATGGAACTCAAAGAAACATCCAGCGCCGAATCCCCGCTGACAATACCCTTATAGCCGATTGTTGCGTTCGAATCGTAAAACAAAGCATACAAATCTTTTGTGTGAGGGATGGCAGCCAGTCCGCAGCGACGCTGCTCAATACCCCGTGCTGCCAGCCATTGGCAGGCGGTAACCGACGAATACCCCTGTATCACATAACAAAAATCAAACGCCGTCAGCCGTTCCTTAGCCACGGGATTCATTATTTTCTTTTTCAGACCGCGGGCTTTGTGTATCTGCGAGATGGCATATCCGGCAAAGGTATCCTTGCAGCGTTTCGACAGGAACATGCCGACATGCAGCCGATTCATCAGCGGATGGCGGTACAGCACACTTTCGTCGGGCGTGGCCAGCATTTCCAGTAGGGTCGGATTGTTTTTGATGAGCAACTCAACGAACCGTCCCAGCTCGTAATATACCTCGTCATTGGTTTCACTGTTAATCTGCCGAATGTAATTCAATCCATAGAACTGTTCCTTCGGCAAATAGTACACGCCTCTCAAATCGGTATCCGATTGTGGTGTATCCAGCCCGTACGCTTTACTGCCTCCGATACATTCGAAAAGCAGCAATCCTTTCTCTTTGATGTCGTGGATGTTCATTCTGTCAGGTTTTTTCAGTTCGAGCCGCATAACACGTTCAAGCACAATTCCACCTCTTTGGGATCGCCGGTATGCTTGCCGTCGGTGTCCGACAGCTTGACGGTCGGCAGAAACCTGTCATACCCTTTCGGCTTACATTCAAAAAGTTTTATCACCATGTTCAGCGGATCGGCGCCCGCGTCATTGGTCAGATACGTTCCGATGCCATAGACATCGTGCATACGTCCGCCGACATATTCCCTGATCTTTTTTACAGTCTCAAAATCCAGCGCATCGCTGTATACAACCGTCTTGGTCTTCGGGTCTATCCGGTGCTGTTCGTAGTGTTTCAGCGCCTTGTCGGTGAAATGAAACGGATCGCCGCTATCCCAGCGCAGTCCGTCGAACAGCTTGGCATAAATGGTATTAAAACTTTGGAAAAAATTGCCTGTCGTGTAGGTATCCGTCAGCGCAATGCCCAAATTCCCCCTGTACACCTCCACCCAGTTGGCCAGACCCTGCACATTGGCAGCCCTGTAGCCATAATGCGCGCCATGGTACATGAACCATTCGTGCGGATGCGTACCCATGGGAATCAAGTCGTGTTTCATCGCGAAATATACATTACTCGTCCCTTTGAAGCACGTTCTCATGTTCTCATTGAAAATCCCGATAACGGTATCCTGCACGTCAAAGGAAAATCGCCTTCGCGTACCAAATTCCGAGACTTCGGCACCAATGTCGGCAAAGCGCCTTGCTTTTTCAAGCGCTCTGACTTCTACCTGTTGCGCCGCCTGACCGGTCATTTTGAAATACAATTCCGAAATAATCGCCATAACGGGCACTTCCCAAAGTACGGTGCGGTACCACAATCCGCGAATTTCAACCTCCAGGTTGCCTCCCTGCTGGCTAATGCCGACTTCGTCAGGATTATAGCGAAACCCTTTCAGCAAATCAAAAAATACCGAATCGAAATAATAGCATTTTTTACGCATGTAGGCCTCCTCAGCGGCTGTCAGCGCCAGATTTCTCATCGACTGCACCTCTTGTCGCAAAGCGTCGGCAAATCCTTCGGGAAACTGCGTGTTGCCGCGGTTTACAAACCGGTATACCACTTCCGCATCGGGAAACAGTTTTTGAATGGCGTTCATCGTGGTGAACTTATACAGATCGTTGTCTGTGAAATAGTTGATAAACATTTTATTTAATTACTAATTACTAATTACTAATTACTAATCTTTATTCTTTAATCTTTAATCTTTATGCATTAACTGATAGCTGTTGGGTTTGCTCCCATATTGTATGCTTGCTCAAAAATTGGAGCTGCCAGTGTTTCAAAACCGGGAACATGGCTCATGCAGTCTTCCAGTATCGCTAATTTTTTGATTATTTCGGGATAATCGAAAAGCTGTCTGATGGTGTTGGCCACGCAATGGCTCTTTGCTTCTCCTGCAATCCAGATGCGGTCGAACGACTTCAACTCATTGATTAAGGGCAGATTCAGAGCCGTTTCCGGGCAGTCGGGCAGCGGCACATTGGCCCTGAACGCGCCGAAATGTTCGGTCAGCGGGTTTGTGCCTTTGCTGATAACGGTGTGGTACTTACCCTGTTTGGCCCAGTCTGCAATCACGTTCATCAGGGCGGCAACGATGGCTGCCCCTTCGCTTCCCCAAATGCAATGTTCAGGCCAGACGGTGTGCGCATATTCGTCATTATCCCTCAGTGCATGGAGGTACTGAAGCGCCCGTTTCGGGTACATCCGGGGAATCCACCGATCGGTTTCGACGTCTTCCGGCATGATGACGGTAAACGGGGCGGGATGCTTCCCTGCGTGGTCAGTCCAAAAACAGGGATGCGAAATATCTAAATAGTGATGATTGTCCTGCGTAAGGACGATGCGGTCGATGGAGTCGGCGTTCGACCCGATAAAACGGCAGAGGCGTTCGACGTCGTTTTCGGCTCCGGGCACGTACAGACTTCCTGTCGGCTGACAGAAGTCGTTTTGCATGTCAATAATAAACAGTAACGATTTCATTGTGATTTGGATTAAATTTCAAAATAAAAACCTTTTTGCGATAACTCACTGTATTTGATTTTGTCAAAACAATAGCGTTTGGCCTTTTTATGGGCTTCCATTCGTCGGGCGTCTTTTCCCAAGTCGATCAGCAGTCCCGTACTCAGTATTTTCTTCCTGAAATTGCGGCGGTCGAGCGTTGTCTGAAGCGTTGATTCGTACAGCCGCTGCAGTTCGGGAATGGTAAACTGCTCCGGCAAAAGTTCAAAACCAAGCGGCTGATACCTGATCTTACCCCTTAGCCGTCCGATGGCCGTTTGGATGATGTCGGCATGGTCGAAAGCCAGTTCAGGCAATTCCGACAGGGCAAACCACCGGGCATTGACGGCGTCGTCGCCTGCTTTTACCTGACAGTCCGACAGATTGACTAATGCGTAATAGGCAACCGTGATCACCCTGCCGCGGGGATCACGGTCGACGCGCGAAAAAGTGTACAACTGTTCCATATACACATTTTCCAGCCCCGTTTCTTCCTGTAGCTCCCTGCGGGCGCAGGTATCCGCATCTTCATCCATGTTGAGGAATCCCCCCGGAAGCGCCCATTCCCCCTTAAACGGCTCGTTTCCCCGCTCGATGAGCAACAGTTGAAGTTCGCTGCCCGTATAGCCGAAAATGACACAGTCAGCCGTCACTGCCGGACGGGGATATTCGTAACAAAATTGATTTTTCGTATCCATATTATGCGTAAATTTTACGCAAAGGAACGGATAATTTTTCAAACCGCCAAAAAAAATGCGTAAATTTTACACATTTTTTAAAAAAATTTTTGATGTACGATTTTTTAAAGGCGCATTGCCTTTCAAAAATGGCGGTGGAAGAATAAATGGTAGGAATATCTATTTTTTGATTTTTCTAATTTCAATCGGTTTCAATACGTTGATATTCCGGAAAACCGTAAAATGTTTATCATTAGTAATGAAATAAAAACACTTCATTTTTGTTCCTATTACATATTGAAGTGTATCTTCCATGTCGGAATAATCGTAAAGCAACGATTTCTGAATATCTTGCCCATTAAATTCTATGACAGTGAATTTTGTAAATAGATAACGAACAATATTACATATTTTATCTTTTGCGATTTTTTTGTGAAAAAACGCTACTAATTGCCCAATACTCAACGACGATATAAAAAGTTTCTTGCCTTTGATTGAAAAAAGATATTTCAAACATTCCACGTCTGCCGTCCTGTTCAAATAAAATTTGTATCTACAAAAATATGATTGGGGTTTGATGTCATAGTAGAAGTATAGGTTGATACTTTTTCAACTCGTCTACTGACAGTAAATCAATGTTATCATTAACAAATACGCTAATAGCAGACTCATACAAAGATTTTTTGCTGACATTTGCTTTTTTCAACAGCAAATCAACTAACTCATTTTGCAGAGATTTAATTATTTTTCTATCGTTTGAACTCATAAGTTTTGAATTTTATACAGCAAAGATACGAATATTTTCGAATATACAAGTATTGCATAGAATTTTTTCATTATTTTTTGAATTTCTCGTCCTGCCGGTTATTTACCTTGCAACACTTTCTCACTTTTAGCATAAAACATAGATGAATGTCAAAGTAGTAAACTAAAGGGACAAGGCAACCCGGAAGCCCGAGCTGTAGCCGCGGTAGGCCGGAATGTCGCTGTTGCGATCGGACACGCGGCAGTACGGTGCAACGCTGCCCCAGCTGCCGCCACGGATCACGCGGGACGAACCCGATGAAGGACCTGTTGGATTGGTTTGAGCGCTACTACTATAACTGTCGTACCGGTCCTGACACCATTCCCAAACATTACCGCTCATGTCGTAAATACCCAGTTCATTGGTCTGCTTCGTTCCGACAGCATGTGATGTATTTCCGCTGTTATCCCAATACCATGCCACATTGCCTATCGAATTGCTGCCGCTGTACTTATATCCCTGACTTTTGTTGCCCCCGCGGGCGGCATACTCCCATTCGGCTTCTGTCGGCAGACGGTATTTTTTGCCTGTGGCGGCGTTCAATCTGTTGAAAAACTCCTGTGCATCGTTCCAGCTTACCTGTTCAACAGGAAGATTTTCGCCTCTAAAATAACTTGGATTTTCGCCCATAACGGCTTGCCACTGCGCTTGCGTTACCGGGTACTTTCCGATGTAAAAACTGCTTACCGTCACGTTGTGTACTGGCATTTCATTGTCCCAACAATCGCTTCCTTGTTCGCTGGTGCATCCCATCTGAAACGTGCCGCCTTCAACACGAATCATTTCAGGTTCTCCGGGATGTGGTTTTTCTGTATTCGGATAATAAGATTTCGGCCTCCAAAACTCACATTCGACGCATGCGTAAAAAACTGCGGATAGCATACCCGCGCAGAACAGCAACCCCAAAAATGATGTAATTTTATGTCGTTTGTTCATGGTTTTGCAACATATCACGCACCTCCATCAGTGCAAAACCAAGCAAATTAAGCCCTTTCCAGCATGACGGATTCGAGGCATTTTCATCGTCGGCTGCCAGGCCGATCCCCCAGATTTTGTCAAAGGGACTAGCTTCGGCGAGGATTTTGTCGTTCGTATTCAACAAAAATCGCTTCAATCCGTTGTTTTGAGAAAATTTGTACCATGTGCCCTGTACGACAATGTCCATCCGTTTCGACATCCATACTTCGTCGTTGAAGCGCCTAACTTGACGCCCCAGCGATTTGGCCTTTTCCGGCGTTTCGGCTGAAATAATTTTTTCAAAAGAATCATCGTCGCCAAATAAAAGCGCTTTTTGCGCCATCATCCAGTGTTCAGCCGTTTTGTATACAATTCCATCGACGACAAAAGGCGATGGCCACCACTGGCTAAAGCAGGATGGCGATAAATCACCGCTGTCGCTTTTTTCAAGCCTCCAAAAGAACAGGGAGTCGCGCTTTTCCCCGTTCTCAAATTGGTCAATTAACAGTTTCAAATTATATTTCATATCATTCAATTTTTCCAAACATGCTGTCCTGTCCCTCCCCCCCAAAAAAAACCATTTAGCACATTGTGTCTACAAAAACGTGATTGGGGTCGCACATTATTCAGCAAAGATACGAATAATATCGGATATGTAAGTAGGGCATGGGATTTTTTCAGGCTCAAAAATATACAAGATATACCCCTTATGATAAAATTGAAACGAATGAAAATATCTATACCTGTTTTATAAAAAAATTATCCGAATAATTTTCAATTCCCCATAAGAATGTCTGATTACCTTTACGCAAAAAGATATCACGCACCTCCATCAGTGCAAAACCAAGCAAATTAAGCCCTTTCCAGCATGACGGAGGCGTGGCATTTTCATCGTCGGCTGCCAGGCCGATCCCCCAGATTTTGTCAAAGGGACTAGCTTCGGCGAGGATTTTGTCGTTCGTATTCAACAAAAATCGCTTCAATCCGTTGTTTTGAGAAAATTTGCACCATGTGCCCTGTACGACAATGTCCATCCGTTTCGACATCCATACTTCGTCGTTGAAGCGCCTAACTTGACGCCCCAGCGATTTGGCTTTTTCCGGCGTTTTGGCTGAAATAATTTTTTCAAAAGAATCATCGTCGCCAAATAAAAGCGCTTTTTGCGCCATCATCCAGTGTTCAGCCGTTTTGTATACAATTCCACCGACGACAAAAGGCGATGGCCGCCACTGGCTGAAGCAGGATGGTGATAAAGATACGAATAATTTCGGACTTTTTTTTCATCAGCTGGTAACATTTTTTTTCGACGCTGAAACATTACAACAACGACGAAAAACTTGTTATGCTGCATCAAACAGCAGCAGCGAAAAGATTGCAGAACAAGCAGTTGAAAAAGATTGGTGGGTAAGCACTATTCTAATGGCATTGACGAAGACTTCGTGGGCTGATTTTTTACAATTCTAAGGCGGTACTTCGTTGAGCAAGTCGTGGGGCTTGATAACCCGTAATAACACGAGTACATTTGCGCAGTTTTTTCGTGTAGGCATATTTCGCAAATGCAAGATTTGTATGATAGCTGTTAATAATTTGTTCAAATATATCAAGCAATTGTTTATCCTTGAAGATGTGTTTCAATTTTCGCATCAGGACATCGTGTGTGATGGAATCAAAATATTTCCTTACATCCATTTTCACTACATACCTGTACTTTTTCATTGCTTTACGTGCGCGTTCTAATGCGGCATAAGTACCTTTGTTAATTCGGGTAGCATACGTATCGAATATTAGCTGTTTTTCGAAATAGGGATGACAGACGTTCATTAAAGCATGATGCAGCACGCGCTCCGAAAAATCGGCTGCACATATCTGACGGATTTTCGGGTCGCAAATTGTAAAATAATGATAATTACCTACTGAAACGTTGCCGGATAACAGTTGATGCTGTAATTTTGTTATATTTTCAGAGAGGTTTTTACGGAAATCGATGGCTCCGGCATCAAATGTTTTCCCTTTATTCGCCTTATAATAGGCAAAATAAAGGTTATCTAATTCGCAGATTCTTTCCATTAAATGGCATGCTCTTTTCATTGTTTAATTTTTTTAAAGAAATCGGAGCCTTCAATTTGCTATCCGGCAAATTTACCGGCACCGATTCCCAGGCAGTACCAAACTGCTCATTTTCGTTTTCTACGAGAGAAAAGCGAGGAAAAAGCCGGTTTACTACGCAGACATCCATCTATGTTTTAAGCTAAAGGGACAAGGCAACCCGGAAGCCCACATTGTTGTTGCGGTTGTCCGGATAGTTGTTGTTGCGATTGGACACGCGGCAGTTCTGCGCATCATTGTTCCAGCTGCCGCCGCGGATCACGCGGTTCGAACCCTTCGGCTTTTACCTTTTTTTATTCTTTTTCATACATCTCACATAATTGTTTGCCGTATTTTTCAACTCTCTTATCGCCAATACC
>Ga0082212_10000743_pt1 | contig 47645 bp, 28 predicted proteins | sample TergutNt197P3_FD_71548 | JGI IMG/M metagenome (GOLD analysis project Ga0082212, IMG submission 71548) | Neocapritermes taracua P3 segment gut microbial communities from Petit-Saut dam, French Guiana - Nt197 P3 | ecosystem: Host-associated > Arthropoda: Insects > Digestive system > Gut ... | reverse complement strand
ATGACGGATACCGCATATCGTCAGCGGACCCGAGAGGAAAGTAGAGGAAAGTACGGGATATAGCGCCCAAATTACGGGTTACAGGTCACCCCCTCGCCCAAGGTGAGCGGGGGGCGGCATCCGCAGCAAAAGGTATCCAACATGCTGCAAACTTGTAAACCAGGGGCATTGATTACAATAACGAAGTATAGGCTTGGGTACACAGGAAAACATGAAAGCAGACAATAATCCCCGGAATACCCATCAGGCGTGAGTTCCGGGGATTGCGTTATTGCTTCTCAAATATATCAGAGACGCGTGAGTAAAGGTTCTGTTCAGCCATCCGCAGGCCCTCTATTACGCCTAAAGCGTCGCAAAAATAACCCAGGCTGTAAAAGCTCCTGAACGTCATGACCTGCTTCAGTTTCCTTTTGATCAACCTTAGCAACCTTTCCGAAAGGTTGTTTGTAGCAGGTAATCTGTGGTCGCTAAGGAACAAGAGGTGGTTGTCAATGTACCCCTCAAGTTTCTTGTAGAGGTTGAACCCGTCCTTGTTGTACTTGGTTGGGGGCTCGTATTCATACTCTGCCCGTGCGGTATCGATTATTCCAAGATACTCGTTCCTGTAAGCCTCCACGATTTCGGCAACAGGTTCGGCATCGTCGCCCACCGAATTCCGGTAATGGATCAACTCCTGCAGCAGTTCGCGCATCTGCTTGTTCCAAGTCAGACCCGGCTCGTTTTCTATGCTGCCTTTCAGATATCGTATCGGGTGGCCAAGGCACTCCTGATGATTACCCCCGTATTTGTAGAACGTCTTGTCATGGTCGTGGACGAGGGTGCCCTGGTAATCCTCGACAGGTGTACCGGCAACGCCTTCGAACCCTTTGTGTCCCCTTGCGGAAAAATTCACGGCGCCGGGGTTTGCGCTTACGATGACCTGCGCGCCCTCCCCGTTCACGCGCACGCCCGTGAAGTCCGTACACATGAACGGCGCACTCAGCAGCTGGGATATCGCCTCTTTTTGCTCGTCCTGCGTCTTGAGGGAGAACTCTTTGGTCAGTCCGCATATCATGCCGTGGGACATCTCCAGTTGCCCGCCGGTCATATCCCTCATGAAGTCCCGGACCTTGTCTACTGCCACATTACAGTAGTTATTGAGCAAAAACGCGAAGGCTTTGACGCTGCCATCATAGTTGACCTCATTGTCAACGCCCTCGGGGAACTCCGCATGGACGCGCTGCCTTGTTTTCGCGTGCCTGAACTCGGGCGTGCTGTACTCGAAAACCTCAAGGAACACCCTCAACCGCAATACCTGCTTCGTAATAATCCTCCCCGTCGGCCTGTAGTCCGGGTTTTCAATGTACTCCCTTGGCGGTTCAATCTCAATGCGGTTTGTCGGCTCATGCGGTTTCCTGCCGTGGAATTCGTGGCCGGGCTGGCCGCCTGGCTTCTTGCCGGTTTTCTCACGGCTGTTATGGATTTTCCTGCGGTGCGGTTTCGCGGAGGACGGGAGCGATGAGTTCTCGTGATTCTTATTGAGTTGGTTCAGCAGCTTCTGGTTCCTCTCTTTGGTATCCTCCAGCTCGACCTTTACCCCGTACAGTTCTTTCTTGCTATCCCGAACCTGATCCATAAGGGCGTCACGCGCACGCTCTGCCCTCAAAGCGCGTTCTTCCATTTCCCTTAGTGCCATGTCTTTTGCCGCAAGTCCCTTTTTATGCTCCTTCTCCATGTCTGTAATCACTTGCATCCATTTACTGCCCATGCTGATTTCGTGCGCGTTGGCGTCAGCCAGCTTTGACTTCAGCCCCTTGACCTCGCGCTCATAGTATTCATTGATGCGCCTGATGTCAGCCTTCATGGAGACGTATTTCTCACCGGTTTCAAACTCCCTCAACCGGTGCGCATAACTTTTCAATCTGTACTGGAGTGTCGTGACAAAGTCGAACTGTCTGTCTGTCATTGGCTTCTTCCTCACCGCTGGTTCAGCAATCGTTTTCAGTCCCTATGCGTCAAAGTGCCCGCAATACGCGCCAGGTTCCGATAGGCACTGGTCGGGGCAGTCGTTGCAATCGTCCAGCAGCTCCGACATGGCTTGTTGCGCAGCTTCGGTCAGCTCGCTGTTCTCCTGCCTGCTATTGTCATGGCATAGATCGCGCACATACCCCACCTTGCAGGAGAGCGTAGCGCTGCGCCCTTCGACTATCTCGTATATGCAGGGCTGCATCCGCTTTGAGTAGTATGCACAGAATTCGGCTATCTTCTCATCGCTATGCCGCTTGCTCCATCGGCGCACTGTCTTGCTCCGGCTGTCCTCTATCTGGCTGTAGAACTGACATGCATATTCATAATGAAACCAAGACATGTTGGTCTTTTCGTCGTACGGCAGGGAGAACCACTCCGGCTTTACCGGGCATTCGGTTGCCCTTTGCGCCCTTTCGTATGCTGCCATTGGTAATCACCGCACCTTCCTGATAATGGCTCAATTATACTGCAATCAAAGGGAAAAAGCGAATCTTGCGACCCGCTTGTTTGGTCATTTTGACTGTGGATAACTATCTTCAACTGAAGCAGGATACAACTGGTTTTCTTGCCGGATTCTGCGGAAACAGCAGTGAACCCCGCCTTTTGCACCAACCCCGTTCTTTTTTGTGGATTGTTTTAACGTCAACTTCCCGTAGCTTGCTGCTCGAATATGCGGTAGCTTACTATTTATGAAGAATTTTCTCTGTTTTGACTATGCTCTTTTTCTTTATCTATCGGTATGCGACCCCGGTGGGGCCGGTCGGCGGGCGGGGTGCCGGGGCGCGAAGCGGGGCGGCATAGGCGGGCTCGGTGCGCTGGGCTTGGCGAGGGGGTGACCTGTAACAGTTAGTCAAATTATTACCCTAAAGCGAATACGTTGGTATAAGCAGTCAACAACTCGCAATACTCAACAAATCAACCTCTGCTCTTGCCCTGATGCCGAATGCCCTATATAATAACTCCAAGCATACAGATTGTTATCGATAAGGAGTGGTTGCAATACTATGAAACTGAGTTTCTTCGGCGCCGCCAGGGAAGTGACTGGGAGCTGCCACAGCGTCGAACTGAATGGGAAAAGGCTGCTTGTGGACTGCGGGTTGCAGCAGGGCGCCGACAACGGTTTCGGGCAGAATTTACCTTTTTTCCCGGGCGAAGTCGAATGCGTCATTGTGACACATGCACACATCGACCATTCCGGGAGGCTACCCCTACTCTCAAAGCAAGGCTTCCGCGGAAGGATTTATGCTACAGAACCAACCTGCAAACTCTTGGAAATCATGCTGCGAGACAGCGCGCATATCCAGGAACTTGAAGCAATGTGGCACAATCGTAAAAGGAAGCGCGCCGGGGATGGCGCCGCCCAACCTCTCTACACACTGGAAGACGCCGAACGCGTCTTCCCGATGCTGGTACCTTGCAGGTATGACGAGATAATCGATATCGGCAACGGCGCGCGCATACGCTTTATTGACGCAGGCCACCTGCTTGGTTCCTCCTATGTTGAAATGTGGCTCAATGAAGAGGGCGTTAGCAAAAAAATCGTATTTTCAGGCGATATCGGGGCGCCCGGCCACCCTCTAATCCGCAATCCCCGCTACATTTCAGACGCTGATGCTGTTATTATGGAGTCAACCTATGGAGACAGGGACCGCGAGCAAGATTTCGACCTGGTCACCGAGCTTGCAAACGTCATCGATACTACGCTATCAAGGGGTGGGAATGTCATTTGCCCTGCCTTTGCAGTAGGCAGGACCCAGGACCTTCTGTATCACATCCGTGAAATCAAAGAGCGGGGACTCGTGTCCGGCAACCCGGATTTTCTGGTGTATCTTGATAGCCCGTTGGCGTCGGCCGCGACCAAGGTCTATTCCGGCGACTACCTTGACTACCTCGATGATGAAGCCGCCGCACTGGTACGCGCCGGGGTCGATCCGCTTTCTTTCCCCGGGTTACGGATTGTCGAGTCGAGTGAGGATTCCAAAAAACTGAATGACGACAGGACGCCTAAAGTGATAATCTCATCCAGCGGGATGTGCGACGCGGGCCGGGTCAGGCATCACCTGAAGCATAACCTGTGGCGGAGGGAATGCTCAGTTGTCTTCACCGGATTTCAGGCGTTTGGCACTCTTGGCCGCACCTTGGTCGACGGGGTTGCATCAAGCGTTAATCTGTTCGGCGAGGAAATCGCCATCCGGTGCCAAATCCACAACTTCAGGATTATGAGTTCCCACGCCGACAGGGAGGGGCTGCTCAGATGGATTGGTGCGTTTCTAACCAAGCCGGACACTGTTTACGTCGTCCATGGCGAGCACGAGACATGCAAGGCCTTCACAGCGCGCCTCATCGGTGAAGGGTTCAACGCTCTCGCTCCGAAGTATTCGTCGACTCATGATCTAGCTACAGGAGAAGTCCTGTTCGAAGGGTCTGATGCTGCGCGCGATAAAGCACCCGCGACACAAGGCCGCCGCGATTCTGCGGTTTTCCAGCGGCTCACGCTTGCCGGCATGCGGCTGCTTGAGATAATCTCGCGCCAAAAAGGCGGCGCCAACAAAGATCTCGCGAGATTCGCCGACCAGATTGATTCGCTGGCTAGTAAATGGGACAACTAACGATTGATATAAGCTTCAATATTGTGTATAATCACATGATAATTCGATAAGCGGGAGAGTTCATTGGGATGGGCAAAGTAATCGCCGTAGCTTCGGGCAAAGGCGGCACAGGAAAAACCACGACTGTAGCTGCAGTAGCTTCTTGTACCGCAATGCTTGGGTTTAGGACGCTAGGTATAGACTTCGACGCCGGACTCAGAAATCTCGATCTTGCGCTTTGCATGTCCGACTATGCTGTAGCGGATTTCGTGGATGTGACCAGCGCGAGGCTCAGTCTCACGGATGCCTGTCATGAGAGTCCCCACACACCAAACCTGTTTTTTCTTGCCGCTCCCGCAATCTTCAGCGAGCAAGCGCTTGCGCAAGTCGATGCGGGCCCGATGTTATCTGAAGCGCGAAAAGAGTTCGACTACACTTTCATCGATACCCCGGCCGGGATAAGCGCGGGTTTCAAGCTCGCCCATTGCGACTGCGATATGTCTGTCATCGTCACAACGGGGGAACTACCGGCCATGAGGGACGCGCAAATGGCCGCGGGCGCAGTACGCGATATGGGCGTTGGAGAAGTCAGGCTTCTGATAAACCGTGTATCCCCCGCAGTCCTCAGAAAAATCCACACCACATATGACGACGTTATCGACACAGTAGGGGCGCAGCTCATTGGCGCAGTGCGGGAAGACAGGTCGGTAATTCTATCCCTCCACAGGAACATTCCGCTTATTTCACTGAAGAAACGGGGTTCCATACGCGATTTCCTTGACGTCGCCCGCAGGATAACAGGAGAAGACATACCTTTGCGGTATTGTTAGTTTGATACTATGGGGGTGCAGTATGAATATCGCTCTAATGGCGCATGATAGGCGGAAGGAATTGATGGTTCAGTTCTGCATAGCATACTGTGGGATTCTTTCCGGCCATAGCATCAGCGCGACCAACACTACGGGCAGGTTGATCAGTGAAGCGACGGGTCTCCCTGTATCGCTCTATTTATCATGTAACCAAGGGGGGAGCCAACAGATTGGCTCGCGCATTGCATATAATGAAATCGATATGGTCTTGTTCTTCTGCGATCCTTTACTGACGGAAGAATACCAGGGCAGCGTTATGGAGATAGCCCGGTTGTGCGACCAGCATCAAGTCCCGTTCGCTTCAAATGTTGCAACTGCCGAGGTTCTTATCCACGGCCTCAATCGAGGCGATCTTGAGTGGCGGGACATCGTCAATCCCAAGTGACAGCGGGGTATTATACCCCCTTAGGTCTGCACTCGTATGGCCATGCCGGGCAAGTGCAGCGCGGCTCCCGCTTTGTTTGAAAATAACAGAAGTTTAGGAGATGTTTGTTTCACGGGCGATTATTTTCGGTCGCGCATTTCCCAGCTACCTGATAGGAGATTAAATCAAATGGATAGAATCAAGCCGCGCACGCTGTCGGGGTTTGTGGAGCTTCTGCCCCCCCAACAGGTGCTCCTTGAAAAAATAAAGGAGAAACTGCGCGATTCCTTTTCGCTTTTCGGCTTCACGCCGTTGGATACGCCGATCATGGAAGCAGCGGAGATTCTGCTCGCCAAGGGTGGCGGCGAAACGGAAAAGCAAATCTACAGCTTTCGCAAGGGGGATACCGACCTTGCGCTCCGCTTTGAGCTGACCGCCTCGCTGGCGAAATACGTCGCATTGAACTACAGTAGGCTGACGTTTCCGTTCCGCAGGTATGAACTGGGGAAAGTGTACCGCGGCGAGCGCCCCCAACACGGGCGTTTCCGCGAGTTTTACCAGGCGGATATCGATATTATCGGTGATGGCGAACTCGATATACTAAACGAAGCCGAGATTCCCGCCGTTATCTACAAGTGCTTTACCTCCCTTGGACTTGAGTCGTTCACGATCCGCGTAAACAACCGTAAAGTGCTTAATGGTTTTTTCCGGTTATTAGGAATCGACGACGCCGCTACCGACGTTATGCGCGCTGTTGATAAGCTTGACAAGATAGGGCCGGATAAGCTTGCTTCTTATCTCACCTGCGATCTCGGATTGCAAAAATCCCGGGCGGACGAGTTAATCAGCCTGGTCACATACGAGGGCGACCCGCTTGATATCCTGGACAAGTACAGGGGTAAAAACGATGTTTTTGATATAGGCGCGGACGAACTGACCGCTGTAAAAAGGCATGTCGCCGGTTTGGGCGTTCCCGACTCGCACTTTGCTATCGACCTTTCAATCGCGCGCGGGTTGGATTATTACACGGGAACTGTTTATGAGACTTACCTTACCGATTACCCTGACATAGGCTCTGTCTGCTCCGGCGGGCGGTACGACGATCTGGCTGAATGCTTCACCGATAGAAAACTGCCCGGGGTCGGAATCTCTATCGGCCTGAACCGCCTGTTTTTCAAGTTGCAAGAACAAGGGCTGCTTAGCGATTCCGTTCTGACCGCCCCCGCCGATGTGCTTATAATCCCTATGACGGACGATTTCAGTCACGCAATCGCGCTCGCTGCTTCCATGAGGGAGGCAGGGCTGCGGGTTCAGGTTTATGGCGAGCGCAAGAAGTTCAAGCTCAAGGTATCGTATGCAAACAAGCTTGGCGTGCCATACGTTGTTTTCCTTGGCGAGGATGAAATCAGCAAAGGGCAGATAACAGTGAAGGATATGACAAGCGGGGCCCAGACCACGGCTTCCGCCGCTATGCTCACAGCGGGGCTTTTAGAAAAAGTTAAGGCAATGCGCGGCGGTTCGCTGATACAGACTTAGGATACAGTTCACGGGTAGCCGGCGAAAAACCATGACACAAACTGCGACATGTGATATATTAGCCGCAAATAGAAAGAAGGTATTTAGTGATGATAGTTGGCGTCCCCAAAGAGATAAAACCGCAGGAAAACCGCGTAGCCGCCACACCGGCGGGGTCAATGAGCATGGTTGCTGCCGGGCATACGGTCCTGGTTGAAACTGAGGCAGGCTTAGGAAGCGGATTTTCCGACGAGGAATACATTGAGTCCGGAGCAGAAATAGTAAAGGATGTCAGGGAGATATATTCCAAAGCTGATATTATTTACAAGGTCAAGGAGCCTCTTGAGGTTGAGTATCCGTATCTTCGTGAAGGACAGGCTCTGTTTACATACTTGCATTTAGCCCCGGACCCTGTCCTGACTCAAGCACTCATCAAGTCGGGTATAACAGCTATCGCATACGAGACAGTACAACTCGAAAACGGAAAGCTTCCTTTACTGGCGCCAATGAGCGAGCTTGCGGGTAAACTGTCTATACAGATAGGCGCCACCCTCCTGCAAAAGCAGAATAATGGGAGCGGAATACTTTTAGGCGGCCTTCCGGGAGTCCCGCAAGGGCATGTTGTTGTTCTCGGAGGCGGTATTGCCGGAACCGCCGCAGCAAAGGTAGCTTGCGGGTTAGGCGCGAGGGTGACCGTCCTCGACCTGTCTTTGGATCGCCTGGCGTATATAAATGATATACTGCATGGAAACGTCGCAACGGCTTTGTCGAACCCCCATTCGATTGCCCACCACGCTGCAGGCGCCGACTTGCTGATTTGCGCTGTCCTGATTCCGGGTGCAAAAGCTCCAAAGCTCGTGACTGAGGATATGGTAAAACGCATGCGCCCGGGTTCGGCTATTGTTGATATTTCAATAGACCAGGGTGGTGTCGTAGAGACAATCGATCGTACGACCAGTCATGCAGACCCATACTTTATTAAGCACAACGTTATCCATTATTCAGTTCCGAACATGCCCGGCGCTGTTCCCAGATCGTCTACAATTGCGCTATCAAACGCCACCTTGCCGTACGCGCTCCAACTAGCGAACAAGGGCGTCGAGAGGGCGATGCTTGAAAACCGGGCGCTTCTCAATGGTCTTTCAGTATACAAAAAGAAACTTATCTGTGCGGCTGTCGCGGAGGCGCAAGGGCTGGAGTACGCCCCGGCCAGTCTCGAACCTTAGGCGGCTACCATCAATCCCCGGCGGGATTCAAATTCACAATATATTCAAACTACGTTCACAGAATGAAAATATATGAAGGGTATTATGATGTTGGATATGGATCAGGCGGACTTCCGCTTAAACCGCCCGGCGCGATGGCCGTGCCGGCACACTCCCTCCCCCAAGCGGCTGTATCCGCCTAATCCCGTTTAGATAACCGATCATCTTCCTCTCTTTTCACAAAACCTCCGATTGACGTCGGGGGTTTTGTGTGCCGGCAAGGGCCACACTCCCGGGATACCACTCAGTGTTTACCAACTTTCAAGAAATAATTCTGGTCTTTCTTTTCGCTTTTTGGTATGCTATAACGCAGCAGCAGTAAACAGGGGATGTTTCGATGAGGAGAATCAAGCAAATATCTGTATTTCTCGCACTTTTGACGTTGATGTCCAGCCTGGGCGCAGGGAATGCATCAGCAGTGGGCGAGGTCGACGGCAAGAGAATCACTTCGCTGGGCGCGATAGTCATCGATTTCGAAACCGGCATGGAGATTTACGCATATAACGCAGACGTCCGCCGAGGCCCGGCCAGCATGACTAAGATGATGACAGTCTACCTTGTCTATGAGGCTATGGCAAACGGCATGTTTGACATGGATACGATAGTACCGATAAGCCCATATGTATCAAATTACTCGCGGACTCCGGGTGAGACGAACGTACCGCTCAATCAAGGCGTCGACTATACGGTCAGCGAGTTGCTCGACGTCATCGTCGTGATGTCCGCCGGCGGGGCCTGCGCCGCGCTCGCCGAGCTTGTCGCAGGGACTACGAGGGCGTTTATCAAGTCAATGAATGAAAAGGCTCAGGAGTGGGGCATCGACGCAATATTCTACAGCGTATCCGGCGGGGTCAATTTCACGCAACTGACGCCGCGCGCTATGGCGGAACTCGCAAGGCGTATGATTATGGATTTCCCGGAAGTGCTTGAGAAGACGTCGATGCCAACCGTCACGTTCCGCGGGCGGACAATCCCGAGTACGAACAACCTCCTGGGCGTATATGAAGGGATCGACGGGCTCAAGACAGGGACCCATTCAGGCACAAGGGCGAATTTTACCGGTACCGCAAAACGGGGTGATATTAGGATAATATCTGTCACTATGGGTTCGTCGAACTCGGGGCGTTTCGCGGATACCACGATATTGCTTGATTACGGCTTCGAGGTGATGGAGGCCTACTGGCAGGCAATTGAAGCCAGAAAAGTGGCGCCGCGTATCACACCTGTCTTAGTTGATGGCATTGACGTCGGGTTTGAAACCTTTGATATTGAAGGGGAACGTTACTTCAACATCCGCGATCTTTCCTTCACCCTCAACGGTACCGATGCGCAGTTCGACGTCGTTCGGGACGCGGAGAGCAACACTCTCGAGATAATAGGGGGCAAACCGTACTCCGCTGTGGGCGGTGAAATGGCTGACAGGGGCGGGGAAAAGAAGCTGCCCGAGTTTTTTGATTCAAGTATCATCATTAATGGTGAGGAAGTATCTTTGCGCGCATATGATATTGAAGGCGATATCTATATGCAAATCACCGATTTAAACGCAACGCTCGGTTTCGACGTCATATGGAGAGGTGACGGGGTCTCATATGTAATGCTCATATCCACGGGCGCGGAACCCCCGCCGGTGGAGGAGCCGGTAACCCTAGATCCACTGCCACCTTTTGTCCTGCCTATTGTGACGCCCCCGCCAATTATTACGGTCACCCCATCTCCTGCTATACCGGAACCAATCGACGACCAGTCATTTTTCAGCTTGTCAGACACATTGATTATCGCAGGCAGCGTCATTGGCGCCTGTTGTATCGCAGTAGGCTTATTCATAAGATCAAAACGGAGGGGGTAGCGGAGTCCGGATGATAAAGAGATTTCTCTATCGCATTGCATGCGGTTTTCTACTTGGGTTTGGTATTTTCGCGCCCGGGTTCAGCGGGAGCATTATTGCGATAGTCATGGGGATATATCAGGACTTGCTTCGCATAGTCTCCAACCCTTTCAAGCCTCTGAAGGATAATATCAAGTTTTGCTTTCCTCTTGCCATTGGCGCCGCCGTCAGTGCTGTCCTATTTGTTTTTGTCTTTAAATACTTGTTTAGTACATATGAAAAAGCGACCTATCTCCTGTTTGTCGGGCTGGTCGCAGGTAATCTTCCGGTTATTTTCTCAGAAGTAAAGAAGTGCGGCTTCAAAAAGCATTATCTGATAGGCGGGTCCGGCGCTTTTGCAGCCGCGCTCGCCCTTGGAATCGTCGCTATCGGGATTGAGCAGTCGTCGGGGGCGAACGCAATGACTGCCGGTTGGCTGATCCTCATACTAGGCGGGTTTGCAGGAGGCGTCACTGCATTGATACCGGGAATGAGCGTTTCGGTTGTCCTGATTATTTTCGGGATATACAGTCAACTGATATTTGCAGCGGAGTCGCTGTTGCGCTTTGACATGACTTTGCTGATCCCGTTTGGTGTTTTCTGCGCGTCTGCGCTCGTCGGTCTGGTACTAGCCTCAAGAGGAATAAAGCTGATTTTCGAGAAGTTTCCCGGTTTTTCGAACTCTGCTGTTTTTGGTTTTGTTTCCGGTTCCCTGATAGGTATCCTGATCCAGAGCCTGCAAATTAACGATTCAAATTCCGGTTGGTTGCTGGATTGCGTTATGTTGGTCGTGGGATTATGCATTTCGATGTTTTTTGTGGTGTTCGGGAGAAAGATGAAGCAAGGGGAAAAAGAGTAGGTAACCGCTGACTAAACCGCGCCGCCGGAGTGGTCCGGAAAGGTCAAAGACCGCAGGAATGCAAGTCGCCTTTTAAGGGCTTTTAACGAAGTCAGGCGGGACAAGATGGCGTAGGACTAGCCTGAGTATCACTGAGACAGTACACTATCTAGCTGCCGCGCAGGCTGATTATCCGGTCGCGCAATGCCGCGGCGTACTCGAACTCGAGCAGCTTCGCGGCTGCTGCCATTTCTTTTTCCAGCTTTTTTATCTCTTCTTCAAGTTCGCGTCTGGTGTACCTCACCCCATCCGCGGGCTTTGGTGTTTCGCGCCTTGATATCTCCAGCAACTCGCGCACACTTTTAATTACTGTTTTCGGTACAATACCGTGCGTTTCATTAAACGCCTTTTGCTTATCGCGCCGCGCTGAGGTCTCGTCTATCGCGGCGCTCATCGATGGCGTGACCCTTTCCGCATACATGATGACAAGCCCTGACACGTTCCTTGCCGCGCGCCCAATCGTTTGGACAAGGGACGTCGTGCTCCGCAGGAAACCCTCTTTGTCCGCGTCGAGTATAGCGACGAGCGATACCTCCGGCAAATCGAGCCCTTCGCGCAGCAGGTTTATGCCCACCAAAACGTCGAACTCACCGAGCCTTAAGTCCCTTATTATCTCCATACGCTCCGTTGTTGAAATGTCGTGGTGCAGGTAACGAACGCGGATTCCTGAGCCTTTCAGGTATACCGTGAGGTCCTCCGCCATTTTTTTTGTCAGTGTCGTTACTAGCACGCGCTCGTCCCGCTTCGCCCGGGCGTTGATTTCCCCGATGAGATCGTCGATTTGGCCATCTATCGGACGCACCGAGATTTCCGGGTCGAGCAGACCTGTCGGCCGCACGACCTGCTCGACGACTTGACTCGACCTTGAGCGCTCGTACTCGCCGGGCGTCGCGGATACATATATCACCTGATTGAGGTGGTTCCTGAATTCGTCAAAGTTCAGCGGTCTGTTGTCAAACGCGGAAGGTAGCCGGAACCCGTATGAGACGAGGCTTTCCTTGCGCGATCTGTCGCCCGCGTACATGGCTCGTACCTGCGGTATCGTCACATGGCATTCGTCGATGAACATAATGAAGTCTTTCGGGAAGTAATCCAGCAACGTCATAGGCGCGCTGCCCGGTGCGCGCCCCGCGATTATCCGCGAGTAGTTCTCGATGCCGTTGCAGTACCCAAGCTCCGAGAGCATCTCCACATCATACATCGTGCGCTGGTGTATCCGCTGGGCTTCGACCATTTTGTTTTCACTCTCGAAGCATTCCACGCGATCTTTCATTTCCGCTTTTATTTCCGCTATGGCTTTCATCGTTTTCTCTTCGGTCGTAACATAGTGCGATGCAGGGTATATCGCCACGTGCTGCAACACCCTCGCCGGGACTCCGGTGACGACGCTAATTTCGCTCAGCCGCTCTATCTCGTCGCCGAAGAACTCGACCCTTATCGCGTAGTCGCGCGCATAGGCGGGGAATATCTCTACGGTGTCCCCCCTGGCGCGGAAGGTGTTTCGCTCAAATGCGACGTCGTTGCGCTCATAGCGTATTGAAACGAGACTGGATAACAGGTCGTCCCGGCTTTGCCGCTGTTCAGGCCTGAGGGATATAACCATGCTCGAATAGTCGATTGGGTCCCCCAGGCCGTAAATGCAGCTCACTGACGATACGATTATGACGTCGCGCCTCTCGAAAAGCGATGACGTCGCGGAATGGCGCAACCGCTCTATTTCGTCGTTGATAGAGCTGTCCTTCTCTATATAAGTGTCGGTGTGCGGTATATATGCTTCGGGCTGGTAGTAGTCGTAGTACGATACGAAGAATTCTACTGCGTTTTCCGGGAAAAACTCCTTAAATTCGCTGCATAGCTGCGCGGCAAGCGCTTTATTGTGGGCAAGCACGAGCGTCGGGCGCCCCATGCGTTCTATCACTTTTGCCATCGTGTATGTTTTCCCGGAGCCGGTCACCCCCAGCAAGGTCTGTTCCTCAAAGCCAAGTTCAAGCCCGTTCACCAGGGCCTCTATCGCCTCGGGCTGCCCGCCTGCCGGCGAAAAGTCGCTGACAACCTTGAAATTCGGCATATCCGTTATAGAACTCCGTTTCCTAGACTCCGTACAGAGTATCACATGCAACTAATCGTTACAACATTTTACCAGAACTTTTGGCCAAAGACGAGTTCGGCGCCGAGGGCGAACGCCTCCCTGCTGAAGTATATGATGCGCAGGTAGAGGCTGGGCGTTTCGGCAGCTACCCCGACGGCCTCGACGCCTTCTTTTTCTGCAATGTGCTTTGCCCTGTAGATATGAAAATCGTTCGTAACTATGGCTATCTTGATATTTTCCGTATCCAGCCCCCTCTCACGAATAAGCTCAAGTGAAAATTCTATATTCTCCTGCGTTCTGGTTGATAGCTCTTCTTTCCAGATAAGGCTTTCGTCAACTCCCCGGTCTACGAGGTATCGCCGCATCGCCTCAGCCTCGGTGATAGTCTCCACCTCACCCAAGCCTCCTGAGACGACGATGGGGACGCCCTCCCGAGATTTCGAGTACTCCAACGCCATATCGAGACGCGTCCGGAGGATCAGGCTCGGGGCGTCGCTCCGCAGACCCGCGCCGAGTATGATGATGCAATCGACGTCATCATCGGAAGTTCGCGCTTCAGATATTATCAGCCCAAGCAATACAATAAAAAACAGGACGCCGGCCACTATGAACGCCAGGTAGCACCGGATGATAATAGCTGCAACTCTCGAACACTTCTCCAGCGCGCAAAGCGTCCACAGCGCCAGAAATACTATCAGGAGGATGAAGAAGGCCAATGATAGGCTGAACAGCAGATGCATATTCGGTATCTTCGATTGCATCATCATATAAAACGCCACTAAGACGGCAACAGCCAGCACAGCGGTGGAAATCGTTACTGTCAGCCTGAGTTTTCCAAGTTTCATTCTTGCAGTTTGGTTCTTCATCCGTTTCACTCCAATAAGCGTACTATCGCAAAACATAGTATCCATAAAACGTATCATTTATGTATCCGGGAGTGACAAATCTGATGGAATGTGATAATCTTGACGAAAATCGCAGCTATACCCTTAAGTAACTACGAATATGATATTAATTGGAGCGAATGCATTATGTACGACCTGATTGTTGTCGGCGCCGGCCCCTGCGGGATATTCGCCGCTTTGGAAGCAGCAAAGCTCTCGCCGTCAGCAAAGATTCTGCTGATTGACAGGGGGCATGACATTTATAGCCGTAATTGCCCTATTATGAGTAAAAAAGCAAGGCAATGCCCACCGGGCGGTGGACAAGGCGCCCCCGGCTGCCTGCCGGCCTGCTCAATTACGTGCGGGTTCGGGGGCGCGGGAGCATACTCAGACGGTAAGTTCAATATAACAGCGGAGTTTGGCGGTTGGCTTGGGGAGTACATGCCCTCATCGAGGCTACTTGAACTGATACACTATGTCGATGAGGTCAACCTTGCCCATGGCGCCCCACCCGAAATCACAGATCCGGAAAGCCCTGCCGTCGCTTTCATCGAACAGAAAGTCTACGGCGCAGGCCTGAAGCTCCTGCGCGCAAAGGTGCGCCATTTGGGTACCGAAATGAATTTACGCGTAATGCGGTCCATTTACGACGATTTGTCCACAAGGATCGAGATGCTTTTTGAGACCGAGGTGGATGATATCCTTACCGTTGAACGCGGAGAAGGGCTGCAAGCTATTGGCGTTGTTGATACAAAACGCAAAGAGTACCATGGAAAAAACATCATCCTCGCCCCCGGAAGGGATGGTTCCAAGTGGTTATCCTGCCTTCTGGAGAAACGCGGGATACATGTCACATGCAACCAAGTCGACGTTGGCGTGCGCGCCGAGACCTCAGACGTCGTCATGCAGGACATCAATCGCAACTTATATGAAGCAAAGCTTTTATTCAACTCTTCCACGGGATCTGTGGTGCGTACATTCTGCGCCAACCCGTCGGGTTACGTAGTGGTCGAGAACCATAGCGGCGTCATAGCTGCAAACGGCCACGCTTTTTTCGACCCAAAACTTGGATCGACGAACACGAACATCGCCCTCTTAGTCTCGCATGTGTTCACAAAACCCTTCAACAAACCTGACGAGTACGCGCGCGAGATATGCAAGAGAGCAAACGATTTGAGCAACGGGGGGCTGATCGTCCAGAAGTTCGGCGACATCCTGCGCGGGCGGCGTTCCACGTATAAAAGGATAGCCGAAGGTTTTCTTGAGCCCACGCTAAAAGAGGCCGTGCCCGGCGACCTTGGGCTCGTCCTCCCGTATAATACCATGATAAGCCTCATTGAAATGACCCATGCTTTGGATAAGGTCACACCGGGCTTCGCCTCCGAACACACGCTTTTTTACGGGGTGGAGGCTAAGTTCTACTCCGCCCGCCCGGATCTTGGCGACGATTTGCAAACTTCTATACGCGGCCTGTACTGCGCGGGCGACGGTGCGGGGATTACCCGCGGGCTCGCCCAGGCAGGCGCCGCAGGGGTACATATCGCAAGAACGTTGTACTCCTGAGCGGCTGCCATGGGCGCTTATCCATGCGGGAAGTAATGCAGTTGCAACGCCTGACGTGTGTGACCGTGTAACTACTTAACTATATCGCCGTCGTCGAACGGGTCGCCGCACTCGGGGCAGAACTTCGGCGCTTTTGTAGGATCCGGCGGCACCCATCCGCATTTATCGCATTTATACTGCGGTACCCCTGCAGGTTTCGGTTTTGCGCATTCCATACAGAATTTACCCTTATTCACAGTACCGCATTCACATGTCCAGCCATCGTCCGGGGCAGGCTGCGGCGATCCGCATTCCATGCAGAATTTACCGGTGTTGCCTGCACACCCGCATTTGCACGTCCAGCCTGAGGCTGCTGCCGGCGCGGGCGCGGCTTGGGCGGGCGTTCCAAACCCGCCTCCCGGAGCGGCGCCGTATTGGCTCTGCTGCTGCGGCGCTTGCTGTTGCTGTCCCATCGCAAACAGATTCTGCGCATTCATACCACCGGCTTGTTGCGCCATGTTCATACCCATGAACGCCATCGCAGGCCCTGCGTTCTGATTGTTCGCCGCCCCTATCATTGCTTCCGACTGGGCGCCGACCAGCGTGGCGGCCGCCATCGTCGGGTCCCTGAAAACCGCATTCTTCTGCAGTTGCTTTATCATGTCCTCGTCTTCCTTGCTTGCGTTGACCGAGGACACGCCGAACGATACGATTTCTATCCCTCGCAAGTCGCGCCATTTCGAAGTCAAGACTTCATTAAGCGCTTCCGCAATCTCCGTCGTGTGGCCGGGTAGCGCCGAATAACGTATGCCCATCCCCGATATTTTCGCAAAGGCAGGTTGTAGCGCAGTCATCAGCTCTGTCTTCAGTTGGCCGTCCAACGTGCCCCGGACATAGTTTGCCGTGACATTACCGCAGACATTCACATAAAACAGAATCGGGTTTGAAATCCTGTAACTGTACTCTCCGAAGCAGCGGATGGATATATCGATGTCCAGCCCTATGTTCGTATCCACTACCCGGAAGGGGACGGGATTCGGAGTGCCATACTTGTTGCCAATCAGTTCTTTGGTATTGAAGTAATACACCCGGGTGTCCATACCCGGCGATCCGCCGAACTTGAATCTCTCCCAGACGGATTTTAATGTACCCAAAGCGTTATCCTTGAAGCTTGAACCACCGAAAAGGGATGGCGCCCCACCTGAGTCAAAGGTGAACTCGCCCGGCTCGGCGCACACGTCCAGGATTTTCCCTTGTTCGACGATGAGCATGCACTGCCCGTCGGCTACAGCAATCAACGACCCGTTAGAGATGATATTGTCTTCTCCCTTTGTGTTCGATGAGCGCGCTGACACGCGTTTTTGGCCTTTTACCGCCAACACATCTGCGGGCAACGCTTCGCAGTAGAAGTACTCCTTCCATTGGTCCGCCATTGTGCCGCCTATCGCGCCCATCGCCGCTTTAATTAGTCCCATGTCGACTCCTCCTTAAAATATCAGTTAGCGTTTGTGAAAGTGTGGCTTAGTGGGCGAACTGTGTCCGCCCGCATCTTTTGCAGTTGCCGGTTTTATCAGAACTTACCGCTGCGGCTGGAAAACCCCCTGCTGTTCGTGGTCGTCCCACCGCCTGAAGAACTGCTCGATTGAATCCTGGTCCGCGTCTGCGTTCTGTAGAGGAACATGTCTACCTGCCCGGTCAGCGTGAACCCGCCGGGTGGAATGTAGTTGTTCGCAGTTGTTGCGATTTTCGCGGTCTTCATCTGCCTTTTCCAGATCGAACAGACAATAAACGCAATGATGACCGGCACAAGAATGACGACAGCCAGGTTGAACAGGATGTTGGAGGGACGGTCCGGGTCGGTATTCCTGTCGAAAGGCTTGCCGTCGTCGGCCATCCTGAGAAACTCCTCCGCCTTCTCCAAAAAGATACTAAACGCGCTGAAGTACTCATCGTTTTTCAATAACGGCAGGACATACCTGTCCAGTATCACATCCTTGCCATAGTCGGTAAAGGCTGTGTTACCGTCCCCATAAGCAATCAGGGAGTAGTCCCGTTCTGCCATGCTGAGGAAAAAGAGTACTCCGCTTTTCCGCGCGCCATAGCCATACTCGAACTCCTCGTAAAAAAACATTGCCCATTCATCGGCGCCGTTGTTATCGGTCATCTCGTCTATCACGACGATTGCCACATCGCATTGATACATATTTGAAATATCATTGGCCCAATCCTTAAGTTCTCCCCATTCCTCCCATGTGAGGGCGTCGGCGCCGTCAACAACAAGCTCCCACCGATCCGATGCGGACGACACGGTAACCGCCATAAGGGTTGTCAGTAACAAGGAGAGTAGCAGGGTTACAGAGATTTTTTTCAAACCGGATCCCCCCTTATATCAGAAACATAATAACGGCAAGTATGCCCGCAAGCGGGAGCGCAATACCCGCAAACCAGCTCCAATACTTGCCTTTGTCGACCGGGAGATCGCCTATCAGCTTCCCGGTCTGTCCGTTCATCGCAAACAAATGGTCAGCGCCTGCGTATTTTGTATGGAGCATCCATACTGGCAGCAACGCGTACTTGACGTCGCCTTTCTTCAGTTTAAACACCGAGTATTCCGGGGTAAGGGTGCTGTATCCTGTAGTAGTGGACCGAAACGCTTCTGCTGTACTGGCTTTGATGCGCCCGTTGGCCCGTGTCGCGCAGGTATCGGCATCCTCATCAAACTTATCGGCAAAAAAGCCCGGCAGGTATGCTGTGGAAAATGGCGCGAGTCCACTGTAATCGAAAGGCTCGATCGAGTCCATATGTGCGTCAGGCATTTTCTTGGAGCCATCCACAGGAACCTTTTCAAAGGAAACGTTGCCTTCCCGCATCACACGGTAATGCTCAGTTTCCGTGACCTGATAGTTCCCCTGCCTGAAGCTGCGGACTTTCGTCCCCCGGAAGCGCATATTGGCGTAAGACTCGCCGTCATAGAGCCAGAATGGCACATAGACGCCCTTGATCTCATTGACATGGTTTTCATCCGCAAAGGTTTTAGGCAGAAACTTTTTGCCTTTATAGTACTTCTTCAAGGCTTCTATGGCAGCGTTCTTATCGAGCCTGAACGGGATAACAAAATCCGGCCTCTGGCCGCTGAACTGCCCGGGAACGACTGTGGGATTGCCGCAGTACAGGCAGGATGTGGCTGCTGTGGTCGCGTCGCAGATGATCTCGGCAGAACAGGACGGGCATATGTAGCCGCGCATGTTCGCAGCTTCCTCCTCGCTCCAGGCATTGCCGCAAGAGTACAAATCCCACTGGGGTTCCGTCCCGGCAGCCGCAGCTTCCTGTTCTTTGTCCGCGTACAACTGTTCTACGACAGAAACTTCCAACTGGGTCCCGCAATGGTCGCACACCAACAGCCCCGCAACACCCGCGAAGCGTAATGGGCCCGTGCAGTTCGGGCACTGGTAATTTGTGACCTGATCCGACATTGATCCTCCTCCTTGCTTGTTCTCCGCGCTGATTGATTTGCACGTATTATACATTACTTACAGGGAAAACGAAAGTGTTTTATCATTTATAAAGGTTACCGCCCTCGCAATCGATGGCAACGACAAGCGGTAAGTCCCGGACAATGAGCCTGTATATGGCCTCGGGGCCCAAATCACCGAAAGCGGCCACCTCAGCGCTCTCTATGCAGAGTGATATCAAAGCTCCGGCCCCGCCAATGGCGGCCAAGTACACGCCGCAATGCAGGCGTATGGCGTCGATAGTCTCCTTGCCCCTTGTGCCTTTGCCAATCATCACGCGAAGGCCTTCCTGTATCAGGCGCGGAGAGTAAGCATCCATGCGCTTGCTTGTCGTCGGTCCGGCAGATCCGATTACCCGACCGGGCGGCGCCGGGCAGGGACCGGTATAATAAATGGCTTGTCCCCGAACGTCAAAGGGAAGCGGCTCCCCGCCATCCAGCAACTCTACCATGCGCTTGTGCGCAGCGTCCCGGCCTGTGTACACCTCGCCTGACAGAATAATCATGTCGCCGGCGCGGAGTTTTTTTATTACTCCGTCATCGAACGGGGTTGAAATTTTCAATCCTATGGCCAATCCCCTCCTAAATAACTGCCGTCTTATGCCGCGTAGCGTGGCAGCCGACGTTGACTGCAACCGGCAGACCTGCGATATGGGTCGGATATGTGAGGATATGCACGCCAAACGTTGTCGTGCAACCGCCAAACCCGGCAGGGCCAATATCCAAATCGTTAATACGTGCGGTCAACCGGGCCTCGACCTCCGCCCAGGACGGGTTGGGATGAGCGCTGCCAACATCACGCAGCAGCGCCTGCTTCGCCAGCAAAGCCGCCTTCTCCATCGTCCCGCCTACCCCAACACCAACAATTATCGGGGGGCATGGGTTGGAGCCGGCAATACGTACGGTTTCCAGGACGAAATCCTCGACGCCGTCAAGGCCGTCCGAAGGGTTGAGCATACGCAGCCTACTCATATTTTCGCTGCCGAATCCTTTTGGCGCTACCGTAATCTCAATAGAGTCGCCTGTGGTAAAGCTATAGTACACAACTGCCGGTGTGTTGTCACCTGTGTTCACGCGGTCGATCGGATCGCGCACGATGCTGTTGCGGTAGTACCCCTCACGGTATCCCCGCCGCACGCCTTCGTTTATCGCCTCTTCGATGTCCCCCTTGACATGAGCATAATGCCCAATCGAAACAAACACGACCGCCATACCGGTATCCTGGCATATAGGCAGTTTTTCGCGCGACGCGGCTTTTGCGTTCTCCATGAGCGTTTCAATGACGCCACGCGCAAGAGGCAGCGTTTCCGCCGCCCTCGCTTTATTAAGCGCCTCGTAAATATCCGCGCCAATCTCAGCGTTGGCAATCAAGCATAGTTCAGCGACCGCGCCGGAAATGGTTTCCGGGTCAATCATCCGTATTTTACCGGGCAATAATATAACACCACCTTCCCGAAATAATGGGTCTATGGCAATGATATGGGAGAAACTCAAATATTTCAAGAGTTTTTCTGACGCAAGTGACCGTGTGAAGTTTAAATTTGGAAGTATTCCCGGCGGGTTGTGGGTTCAGCCCTTGTCAGTATATAATGATAGCAACAAAACATAAAGTGAAGGTAAAACATGTACCAATATGACATTGTACGATCCCGGAGGAAAACACTCGCACTGCACATTACCGGCGACTCCCGGCTGGAGGTCCGCGCACCTTTGGCGCTCCCGGCGGCCGAGATTGACAGGTTCGTCGCATCGAAGGAAAAATGGATTCGCAAGAACCTCGAGGAAATCGCCGGGCATTCCGCCGCGCGGTCCGCCTTCACCCTCGACTATGGCAGCATGGTCCTCCTGTTTGGCAAAGAGTATCCTATCACCCCCGGGCATGGGCGCAGCGCCGGCTTCGACCGGAGTGGCGTATATATACCGCCGGGTCTGGGTTCCGCCGATATTAAACGGTTAATCGTCAATCTGTACAGGGTAATAGCCAAGGCAGTACTGGTTGAAAAAACCGGGGACTATGCCCGGTCGATGGGGCTAATGCCTTCGGGCATAAAAATCACCGGGGCAAAAACCCGGTGGGGCTCCTGCTCCGGGAAGAACAGTATCTGCTTTTCGTGGAGGCTGATAATGGCTGACGAGGAAGTCATCGACTATGTTCTGGTGCATGAGCTGGCGCATATCAAAGAGCATAATCACTCCCACCGCTTCTGGGCTATCGTGGAAGGTGTGCTGCCGGACTATAGCGCCAGGAAAAAGAAACTGAAGCAACTTCAGACACGGCTCGCATCAGAAGACTGGGACGGGTAAACAAACCTTAGCCGGATTCCTCATCTGCGAGCTCTTGCATCAGCGAGTCGATCAGCGTCTCCGCCTCTTCATACTCGCCGACAAACACACTAAGCAGAATCGTTTCGATCGCTTCGCCAACACCTATGGCTTTCACGTGCTCCCGGAGGGTTCCGGAAGTCTCCCTGATTAGTGTTGAATCCAACTCTATAAGCGCTTCTTTCATCGCCGCCAGCTCGGTCCTGAGTATAACCGTGTCCGGCGGGCATTCCTGTGCCTCTGTCTCTGAAACGACAACACTGATGTTGCTGAGCAAGTCTTCAAGATCCGCCAGGAAAGCATCGTGCCTTGCATAGATAAAATGATAGTCTTCCTGTTTCCCGGCCATCTCCAGCTCATATGCAACCTTGGATAACCGATCGGCTCCGATATTATTCAGAGCGCTCTTCAGTGCGTGGACATGAACCGTATATAAGGGCAGATTCCTCGTCTCGATACACTTTCGTATATCTACCGACTTCGCCAGCCCATCATGATAGAAAACAGAAAGCACCTGCAGGTAGTCCTCATACGAACCGCCAATAATGGCGAGACCTTTCTCCACGTCCACCCCTTCGATCTCGACGCCCCCGCCCGGATGGTATCCGTAATCCGGCCTGTTTTGCACGGCTTCATTCGCCGAAATGATTTGCTTCTCAACAGGGATCCATCTTTTAAGTATCGAGCTTAACTTAAACATATCGATAGGTTTTGCGAGAAAATCGTCGAACCCGTTGTCAAGCAGCATGTCTTTCGTTCCAATCACGGCGTTTGCCGTCAGGGCGACGATTGGGACAATCTTGTAATAGATGTCTTCTTTGCTCATTCCCCTGATGTGCGCCACGGTTACGACGCCATCCATCTCGGGCATCATTTGATCCATAAAAATAATGTCATAGCGCTTGCTTATAACAGCGCGGATAGCTTCCACGCCGCTTCTGCAAAGGTCAACCTGAAACCCATATGGCTTGAGCAGTCCGTCGGCCACTTTCAAGTTCGTATCGATGTCGTCAACAACGAGCACATTAGCCGTCGGCGCGGTGAATGAAGCCATTGTTTTATAACTCGTCGCGTTGCTGCGTTGATCGGCGAGGCCATTTAGTACATTCGCGACAGGTATGCAATAAATCGGGGCTGTCAGTACGCTGAAGCTTTTTTCCGCAGTAGCCTCCCCATACTCCGTGACTAGTATGACCTTCGCGTTGGGGTTCGTTTTTTCATACCGCCCCTTGATTTGATCGTATAGAGTGGCCGCGATAATCAAGAAAGCGTACTCATTGCTCGTGCTTTTACTGATAAACTCGGACTCCGACGCTACGTGCGTATAGCTCACACCCAGCCCATCCATTGTGTTTGTGATTGAATTCAAGCACATCTCCCGGCGCTCATAAATCAGGCAAACCTTATCCTCGGGATTATCAACAACCGCCAGTTTCTCATTGGACCTTACCTTTTGGGGCAGCGTCACTGTAAACACGCTGCCTTCGCCGTACTCCGAAGCGACGCCAATACTCCCATCCATTGACGATACGAGGCTCTGTGTGATGGCGAGGCCTAATCCTGTCCCTTCGATGTAAGTGTTTTTCGTTAAGTCGACCCGCGTAAAGTCGCTGAACAGCTTCTCTATATCTTCCTGTTTTATCCCTATGCCACTGTCCTTAACCGTGATCACAAGCATTATTGTGTCGTCGTCTGTTATATCGCCGGTAACGGATAAAGCAATAAAGCCCCTTTCAGTATATTTGACGGCGTTGCTTAGTATATTCAAAATGATTTGCCGGATCCTTATCGAGTCCCCGTACAGCGCGTCAGGGATATTGTTATCAATATTGACTATAAATCTCAAGCGCGACTCATATATTTTCGACTTGAAAATGCTTATCAGGTCGTCGATCAAAGCGGAAAGCAAATACTCGGTCGGGACGATTTCCATCCTTCCGGCTTCGATTTTTGAGAAGTCCAATATATCGTTGATTATCGACAATAAGCTGGTGCTGGACTGCTTGATCGTGTTGATGTGTTCCCTTACGTCAATCGAGATATCCTCTTGAAGCGCAAGATCCGTCATTCCGATGATGGCATTCATAGGAGTACGGATCTCATGGCTCATATTGGCTAAAAATGACGATTTCGCATGGTTTGCGGCTTTTGCTTCCGCTTTCTGTTCCTCCAGCTTCTCCAACAGTTTCTCGAACTCTGTAATATCCTGAATCACTTCGATATATCCTGTACTCTCACCGGCAATATCTGTGAGCGCTTTAATATCCACCTGATAAGACAACCCCTTCTCGTAAAAGCGGGTTTGCTTTACCCCCCGTTTCGCGGCGGCGATAGCGCAATTGTCAGTATTGCAAATTTCGATTCCTGAGCTGCTGCAGTTCAGGCCAATCACGCTTTCCATATCTTTCCCTAGAAAACCTTCGGCGGCCGCGTTAATAAAAGTCCATTTCCCATCGGCATCCTGCACATAGATGATAAAAGGTATGGAGTCAAGGATTGATTTATACCAATGCGCCATTTCCTGGCGTTCTGTGATGATAATATTCAACTTCGCGGTAAGTGTGTTGAACCATTGCGCCAGCTCGCCGATCTCGTCCCTCTGGCTGACCGGCAACTGTTCGGTAAGGTCGGCGCGGTCCTCGGCGATATCCTGTATTTTTAGTTTGATAGTACCCAAAGGGCGTGTTGCCAGCGTGCGTAAACGCAGGATAAGCGCGAGGGTCGGCCCCATCGCCATTAATGCGAGCATTATAGCCATTATGATTGCCGCTATACCTGCGAGTTTTGATATAACCTCGGTGTTCATCGCGCAGACGACAACCCCAACCTGTTTTCCCTGGTAATCCAGCAGAGGCGACATCGCCATAGAGTAACGACCGGAATTCTCGACAAATGAGTCGACTTTGGCTTTGGATAATAACTCCGGCGTGATGAGCGACTCGAGATAGCTGTCATTCGCTTCAATGACCCTGACAAAATCCCCTATTGGCGGATACCTTTCCGCGTCCTGCAGCTCCACAGAGAAATCAAGCAGCTCCGAATTCGCGTAGAGGGAGATGAAAACCTTGCCCTCCTCCGTCGCTGCCTCCAGTATGGGGTAGAAGTCCTGAAGGCTTTCCGCCGACCCCAACAGACGGCCATCCGGCGACATGACCGGGATTACCCCGCGAATAGCAAAACCTCCGCTGCCCGGCTCAAGGCCCAGCGCGGGTTCGCCGCTCTCAATAACGTCGAGTACTGTGGGCCTGTACGAGCGGAGATCGTCGGAGATATCGACCCACTCCCCGTCGACCCGGGTGTTCTTTTCCCGCCACATACGGACAAGGCTAAAACCGTTGGGCAGATGAAAATGCAGTTGCAGACTTTCTCCCAGCATACTGCTATAACTGTCTAGCATTGGGGCCAGTTCTCTGCGCAGCATGTCGCGCGCCGCCTGCGACTCCGGTGAGTACGGATCGTCGATGTCGCCGCTGAGCGCGAGCTCATAGGCGTCCAATACAACGGGGAGCCGCGCAAATAAAGAAGCTTCGGATATGGACTTCAGCGAGCCAACTTCAATCTGATTGACAATAAAACTGTAACGGTTTTCTATCACGTCCTTGACGTGTTCATCCCGCAGATTGATGAACAGGGAGTTGATTACAAAAAAACTGATCAAGCCGAGGCACAGTACGATGCATATCTGAGGTAAAGCCAGTTTCCTTGCTAGTTTCACGGTCGATATCCTTTCTTATGCACGCTGCGCCCGCGGTAAAAGTTTACTAAATGCAGGCGCTGCATCAGGCTTCATCCCAACCGTTCATCGAGGTAACTTCATCGAATTGATCGGTGATTCCCATGAAAACATCTATCATCCGCGGGTCGAACTGCGTTCCGCTGCCGTCGAGGATGATCTGAGTCGCTTCTGCATGTTGAAGCGCTTTCTTATATGGTCTGTTTGAAATCAAGGCGTCGTAAACGTCAACGATAGCCATAGCCCTTCCCAGAACGGGTATTTCCTCGCCTTTCAGCCCCTCAGGATATCCGCTGCCATCCCATTTTTCGTGATGCGTCCCTGCAAAGATCCTGGCGTAATCCAGAAACTCCTGCTCCGTCGTCATTGTTTTAATTTCGTCGATTATATTTTTACCACGAGTTGTATGCTCCTTGATCGTTTCATACTCCTCGTCGGTAAGCCTGCCGGGCTTGAGCAGGATATCATCTTTGATGGCGATTTTGCCTAAATCATGAAGCTGCGAAGACTGCAGCACGAGTTCGAGGTCCCAGGACGCCGCTTCCTCCATGAACAAGCCGGAATTAATAAGCTCGTTTAGCAGAATACGCAGATACGCTTGAGTCCTCTCAATATGTTTGCCGGTTGTAACGTCACGGTACTCAACGAGCCCCGCCATCGTGAGCAAAATAGCGTTTCTCAGCTCGACAACGGTTTTCGTCTTCGCCTCCACCATATCCATCAGATTGTTGTTGAAACTGATCAGCTCATGCTTTTGGGACTCGACGAGTAGATGGATTTCAATTCGTTTGCGCAGCAAGGTCGGCGAGAACGGCTTTAGTATGTAATCGATGGCCCCCAGTGATAAACCTTCCAGTTCGTCCTCAAGGGCGCTTTGGGCAGTCAAAAAAATCACAGGAATATCGCTGGTCGCGAAATCCGATTTTATATGCTTTATCGTCTCGTAACCGCTCATATCCGGCATTTCCACATCGAGAAGTATTAAATCCGGGATGCGCCTTTCGAGCATTTTCAGCAAAGTCGCGCCGGAGTTGATAGTAAACACATGATAGAAATCCGAAAGCGCCCTATCGCCGACAGTGAGGTTTGTTATATCATCATCGACCAAAAAAATGGTCTTTTTGTCAACTCCCATACGGAAGAACCCACCCCCTCTGCGGCTATGGCATGTTAAACTCTATTCTTTACAAATCCGGATACTTAAACCCTATTTTGCCGGTAAGTATGCGATGCTAACTATACCGGCGGATTCCAACAACTATATACTATCAGGCTTTGTCCAGTTTGTCATTAAAGGATTGATTTTTCGCCCAACTCACGGATATCAGTACAGAAAAGCGTAACATATGCACGTAAATTCATCAATAATCGTTTACATCGAAGTTCTTTGCCGGCAACGTGGAATAAATCAAAGGAAAAAACGGGTAAACTAATAAAATCAAGCATAGTGTATGTTGAGTACGCAATATTGATAACTCAGCGGCTTCTTCGCAGAAGCCGCCGTTTGCTTTTCAAACTAAGCCCGGGAGGAGTCCCCCACCGGTTCCCCAAGCGAAGCGAGTCCGCAACTCCGGCGTCGCGTCTCCACGGCGCCGCGTCTTCTTCACTCCGCTAATACTTACCGAAATCCCCGCCGATGTCCGGGGGGGCATATCTGTCACTCTTTGGTATAGGATACTGTTCCTGTGCGTAATCATTCGCCGATGACAGACTACGTTGCACCGTTGCGCTATTGTCCAGCTTGAACTGCGCAATGAGTTGCTGCAGCATATTGGATTGTCCGCTCATCTCCTCAGACGCAGCGGCGCTTTCCTCGGCAGTAGCGCTGTTTTGCTGCACCACCTGCGCCACTTGGTCGATACCCACATTAATCTGCGAAATGCCCATTGACTGCTGCTCCGACGCGACAGCGATTTCCGCAACGTATTGGGTCGATTCGTTAATACCGGTCACGATTTCTTTCAGACTCTCAGCGGTCTCACCCGCTATACGAGTACCGAGCTCCGCCTTATCCATCGAGTTCTGGATCATATCGCCTGTTTCCTTGGCCGCTTCGGCGCTCTTGGATGCGAGGTTACGCACCTCTTCCGCTACAACAGCGAAGCCCTTACCATGCTGACCCGCCCTTGCGGCCTCCACAGCGGCATTCAGCGCGAGGATATTTGTTTGGAACGCGATGTTGTCTATCGTTTTGATAATCTTGCTGATGGACTGGCTCGCATCGTTTATATCCTTAACGGCAGTTATCATCTCGTCCATGCGGTGGCTCCCTTTTTCGGCGTTATCCTTGATTGTTTCCGTAAGCTTCGCGGTCTTGCCGGCAATTTCGGCGTTTATCTTGGTCTTCTCCGCTATTTCGGCAATCGAGCTTGACAGCTCCTGTATAGACGCGGCTTGCTCCGTCGAACCCTGGGCAAGCATTTGCGCGCCGTTGGCGACTTGCTTGGCGCCGCTTGACACCTGCGTTGAGGAGGTGTTTACATCAGCCATTATATTGCTCAGGTTGTGTATATGGTCATTGATTGAGTCCTTTATCAGCACGAAATCGCCTTGGAAGTCATAAGTGCTTTCCATCGTAAGGTCGCCGTCCGCCAAATCCCGCATCCGATCCCTAATTTCCCCTACATACCCGCGCAAGTTGGCATATGCCTGTTCCAACTCCCTTGCCATGACGCCAACCTCATCATACGATCGCACATCTATGACAGCCGCGGTGGATGACGAGACGCCGATATCCCCGGCGCTGATCTTATGGGCGAAGACGCCAATCTTCTTAAGCGGCCTGCCAACCGCGAAGATATTGAATACAAACACTATAAGTATGCATAAGACGCCGCATAAAATTCCAATAATCAATACAAGGTTCATCATAGACTGCTGGTCCTTTAACGCATCGTCAATGACCACGCCGGTAAACAGCATGCCGAGGACTTCGCCGTCGCTTATCAGCGGTGAGTAATGCGCGTAGTACTCTTTCCCGAAAAGATTGATTTGCAGCGAATAATCTTTCCTTTGGTTGATAACCACATCGACCACTTCAGGGCTCGCGTCAGTGCCAACGACACGGTTGCCGCTTTCGTTGATCAAGGTCGTCATAAGGCGGGTCCTGTTGTCGAAAATCGTCACCTCGCTGCCGGTGTAATCCTTAACTTCGTCAACATGTCTTGGATTTGACAAATCGTGACCGCTGATTACCGCCCCAATAATGTTCCCGCTATAGTCTTTAATAACTGCACTGCCGCGCGTTGACAGCCCGACAGTAGAACCCTTGTCAATCATGCTCATGCGGGTTCCTGTACTCAACGTGTCTGAAACGATGGTCTGGCTCATCACATTGTCGCCCTTCTGGTCGCTATGCATCCGTATCAGCACGTTTCCTTCCGTATCAACTATCATAACGGTATCAACATCCGCACCGAGATCATGAAGGATCTCCATAAAATCCGCGTCGAACTTGTTATTCAGTACCGCACTAACGACTTCGTTTGAAGTCGCAATGACATGCGAGGCGCTTGCAGCTTCTCTAGTCAGGCTTTCGACTTGCTTGGAAAAAGAGACATTCGCGGCGGAAGCCTCTTTCGCGGTAAGATCCATTATCAACGCAGTGCTCTGCATTGACACAATTAAGAAGATGATACAAATAATCATGGCAATCATTACAGCCACGATCAAGGATATCTTCAACCCCAGGCTCCTGATTTTCATAAGCTAACCTCTCTGTAGAAAATTTTGAAACACGATACTCGCTTTCATACTAGGGAACACGTTACTGTGGTTCCGATGCTTCAAAGCAACTCTACATAATAATACAATAATTCTGCAACATTTACAACATAATCTTCAAATTGAACCAGAAATATCACACACGGTCACTTGCGTCAGGCGTTGTGAATGCATTCCGTTAGCGGAGCATGGATGCGGAGCGCCGCATGTATAAGACATGGACGCTTATCCATGCGGAAAGGAATGCAGTTGCAACGCCTGACGCAAGTGACCGTGTGAAGCGGTCCGGTCCGGCGTTGTGAATGCAAATACTTTCATTTCTTTATCCCGCGCATATGAACGCCAATCTTCGTGTCCTCGTTCTGCATATGGTTGGTCAGCCAGGAAATCACGGTATCACGAATGTCCCTGACCAAATCCTCCGTCGAACCATTCTCACTAAAACGCTTGACCAATCCGGCTACCGTAGCCTTGAAGTCTTCGTGTATCTCCTTGTGTTCCTCATACCCGGGATAACCGGATTCGATTTGCAAGGCTTCCTCGTTGTCAAAATGATACACTGTGTAATCTACTAAAAACGCCATCGTCTCATGAAGGGTTTCCGCTGCTTTCCCGTGCTCGCACTGCAAAATCAGATTGTTGATCATTTCACACAGGCTTTTGTGCTGCATATCCACCGTGCTGTTCCCAACCTCGAATTTCTTGTCCCATACGATACCGTTGAACGAGCCTGCAATCAGATAGGTTCGCAACTTATTCAGCACATCGTCAAAGTCCAGCGGCTTTCCCAGATGGCCGTTCATTCCCGCGTCAAGGCATCTGACGACGTCCTCACGGAAAGCGTTGGCGGTCATAGCGATAATCGGAATAGTCCCGGCGGTCGGGACGTCGAGAGCGCGGATTTGCCGGGTCGCCTCAAGCCCATCCATTTCAGGCATCTGCACATCCATAAATATCAGTTCGTATTTATTCGGGGACGCCGCAAACATTTCCAGCGCCTCCCTGCCGTTCTCCGCACAGTCTATTGTAAGGAGCGTCGGCTCTAAAAGCGCCAGCACGATCTCGCGGTTAATCTCTATATCCTCCGCAAGCAGGATGTAATGCCCCTCGAACTGATTTAAAACTTCTTCATGTATCGTGATCTCTGACAGCATGCCCGAACCCCGCTTGACCTGTATCGTGAAAATAAAGGCCGCGCCTTTCCCAAGCTCTGATTCGATCCATATCCTGCCGCCCATCATTTCCACTATGCTCTTTGATATGGCGAGCCCCAACCCTGTACCGCCGAATTTCCGGGATGTGTCGCTCTCAGCCTGCTGGAATGACAGGAACAACCTTGCCTGCTGCTCGGGGCTGATACCGATACCGGAATCCGTGACTGAAATCTGCAACGTACAAACTTCATTTTCTTCACCCATAAACTGCGCGGAAAACTTTATGTCTCCGTTTTCGGGGGTGAACTTGCTTGCGTTGCTGATAAGATTCGTAATAACCTGTGAAATTCGCTGGTCGTCACCGAATAAAAACGGGGGTATATCCTCGTCGATACTCACTGTAAAATTCTGATTCTTATCGTCGATGCGGAACCTGTTGACGTTAACAATCTGTCCAATCATCCTTGCGAAATCAAACTCGGATTCAGAAAGATCGAATTTGCCGGATTCAATCTTTGACATATCCAAAATATCGTTTATCAAACCCAGCAGATGCTTTGAAGCGCCGTCTATCTTGTCAAAACAATCTTTCATCCTATTATTGTCATCGGATGATTTCCCTATGGAGGTCATCCCAATGATAGCATTCATTGGCGTACGTATCTCATGACTCATGTTTGCAAGAAAACTGCTTTTTGACTTGCTGGCCGCGTCCGCGTCCGCGCGCTGCTGCTCTTTGAGCAACAGCAGGTTTTTCGCTTCGGTAATATCAATCAGCGCGCCCGCCACCCGGATCGGGTTCCCTTCTTCGTCCCGTATGGTTTCACCTGTGGCGTGGAAGTAGACGTACTCGCCGTTCTTGCTTCTGAGCCGGAATTCGGTGTCGTAGGGCGTTTTGCCTGTTTTGTCCATCAAATGGTTTCCGAACTCCTGAGTGGCCCGTCCCAAATCCTCGGGGTGGAGGATATCCTGCAATACACCGACCGTATTCGGGAAGTCATTTACATCGGTATATCCCAGCATATGCCGGAACTCATCCGACCAGAAGGCCGTATTTTTCGGATTAGTCGTGTCCCCTGCCACAATGTCCATATCCCACAGACCGATTTTCGACGCCTGCACGACAAGGCCCAATTTGGTAAGCTGAAGCTCGTTGAGCTCCTGCGCGTGTTTAAGCGCCGCCTCGCGTTTATGGATTTCTGTCATATCAAAGATATAACCGACGATGCCAAAGCTTTCTTCATAAGGTATTTTTTTAAGTTCCACAATGATATTCCGTTGAGAATTATTTAGTGTCAACGCGGTTTCAAACTTTACATACCCATCCTTCACGGCTGTCATAAAGCGTTCGGTAAGCGGTATTGAGGCCCTTCCATCCGGCTGGGTCGGAGGGATGCTTTCCGCGATGCGCCCGGCAAATCCCGCAATCGTTTCTTCTTTTGAGTTGAAGCCTAAAAACTCCACCGCCGCGGGGTTGCACTCGATTACGTTAAAATTACTGTCGAACAGGAAGTTGATCGCCGGATTCTCGGTCAGGATCAGCCTCATGCGCTCTCCCAGTTCCAGCATGTGTTTCTGCGCCTCGGCCTCTTTCATATAGGTCATGTCCGTAAAGCTTTCAAGCAGAGCCGGACGCCCTTTGTAATTAATCTGCGTTACTGACTTCAGGATTGGCACGGAAGTACCGTCCGCTTTATAGAAACTCATTTCCCTGCGGTCAAAATCCTGCTTCAACTCAACGATTGGGCATTCGTGCCGCCCGAACACAATGTTGCAGTGCTGTCCGATGATGGACCCCTTGTCCTCGCCGTACATGTGGACGGCGGCGGGGTTGATGTCTATGATCCGCTGTGTCACCACGTCCACGATTGCGATACCGCTTTCAACGTTGTTCCAAATCGTCTCAAACTGGTACAGGGAGTTCAAATTTGATTCATGTTCTTTCTTTGCGGTGTCCATTGTATTGACGATGCAGTTGTCAGGTATGCTCACGCCGAGGGCGATTTTGCGGGCCATCTTATAACATGTATCGCTACCGCAGGAGCTGCAATCAACGTGCTGCTTCTCGTAATCGGTTTTACCCAGCAGTTCAAACGCTCTTTCAATATCCGACTCGCCTATTATCGGGACAGGTATGGTCACGGGCACATACTCCCTCAGAAAATGCGAAAGCTCAAATGTATCGTCGAATTTTTTGTATAAAGCGTCGTAATACTCCCGTTTGCGTTCCTCGGTCGCTTTCTTTCTGTTCTTATCCATGGTTTTATCGATCTCAAACAGGTTTTGAACATGTGAAGCGGCGGGGCCGATGTTACACCCTTCCTCGCAGTTGAGCACATCAAATACATCCGGCAGGAAAAGCTCCGGCGTTTTGGCGTACTCATCCAGCTTTTCATAAAGGTTGAAGCCTTCGGCTTTGGCGATGTGGAGGTTTTTACCCACAAAGAACTCGACGTTTTCCTTGAGGCCGCCCGGCATGGGGAACAGTGAGCCCAGACCGCTTTCGTCGTGATCGAACTCCGTCTCCTCATCGGGGAGCGTTATACCATTGTCCTTCAGATAGGACAATATCTGGGCAAATGTTATATTGTACCCTGCCAGTTTTGTGGCGTCGAACTCGACCTTTTTGGCGATGCACGGGGAGAGGGCGGCGATGCGGTCGGTGATGCCCTGATACTCCTTCATATAGATAGAGGCGCAGGCCATCGGGCTATGCACGGGGGAGAGCTTGGGGAGCAGGTCGTGACGGTACATTTCGCAGTAGGAGACGACAACCGGGCAGGGCTGGGTAATGATGTGCGCGCCTTTGTTTTTCTCTATATACCGGACATAACCCCAAATGCAGATGTCGGCCCCCAGGGAAACGTCGTATATCTTATTTACGCCGAGCCGCTTCAGGAATGTAAACATCCGCTTGTACTCCGGTATGTTCGTCCGGATCGAGGGGGCGGTCATCATGGATATGGGGAGACCTTTCGAAAGATCGTCAAAGAACAGGTCCATATCGTCGGTGTAGTGCCGCGCGTCATGCTTGCAGGCTGTCACGCACCGGCCGCAGCCGATACATTTATCGTGGTCGATCCGGACCTTGATATTACCGTCCTCGTCCTGATAGGTGACGTTCACAGTCTCCATCGGGCACTCCCGGACGCACCGGTTACAACCCGTGCAATTCTCGCTTTTTGATACAATGATCTCGATCATTCCCGCGCCTCCTGAAAAACTCATTCTCCCGTTACTGAGTTACGCCAGATTATCCAGGGCGACCTGTCTGAATTTATCCTTGACGTTACTGAAAACATCGACAATGGCCGGGTCGAACTGCGTTCCCGAACCCTCCTCTATGATTTCACACGCCCTTTCGTGAGGCATGGCCTCCTTGTACTGGCGCTTTGAAATCAAAGCGTCATATACGTCCGCAATAGCCATCAACCTTCCCTCCAGCGGGATGTTACTACCTCTCAGCCCTATCGGATATCCGCTGCCGTCCCATTTCTCGTGATGGGTTCCCGCCATACGGATCGCATGATTGAAAAAATCATCCTCCCCGGTCTTTACCATCATTCTCTCCAGAGCGTCAACGCTTGCGGACACATGGGCTTTCATAGTCTCAAACTCTTCCGGGGTCAATTTCTCGTTTTTCCCGAGAATAACGTCGGATACGGCGATTTTCCCTACGTCGTGCAGTTTGGCCGATGACAGGATTGAGTACATACTCCACCCGGAGATTTCCTCCGCGTATACCCCTTCCTTGATCATCTCATCAAGCAGGATCTTCAGGTAGTGCTGAGTCCGCACGATATGCCCGCCGGTGTACTTATCGCGGAACTCCACCATATCTACTACCGTATCGAACACTGCGTTATGTAAGCGGACGATCAGCTCCGCTTTCTCCTGCACCAAATCCTCCATATTATCCAAATGACGAGTCAACTCCGACTGCGTTTTTAACAAATCCTTTTCCCGTTTGTCAAGCAATAACTCTTTTTCGATGCGTTTTAATAGCATTGGTGCGGAAAAAGGCTTTGTCACATAATCCGCCGCGCCCAAATCGAAGCCTTCCACCTCGCTGTCCGAGTCGTCTTTGGCCGTAAGGAATATGACCGGGATACCGGCATACCGCTCATCGGCCTTAAGCTTTTCGATTGCTTCATACCCGCTCATTTCCGGCATTTCAATGTCGAGCAGGATAAGGTCTGGAGTGACCTTTTCAAGCACCTCAAACATAATTTCGGCGGACGGCGCGGGAATGACCTGATAAAATGTACTGAGCATGTTCTTGCCCAGCGTAAGATTGGCCTGAACATCATCGACCAAAATAATCGTACTGCGTGTGTTACTCATCTTGCCCCTCCTTGCCGCTGCTTAATATATCGGCAATCTTCTCTACGATTTCCTTAAATCTCAACCCGGATATTTTTTCTTTCAGCCAGGCTACAAGACCGGAGTCCGTTTCGTACTCGTATGCCGCAATCTCTTTCATAATCGCGTCCACACTGTCCATGTCATATATATCGCAGGCTTCCATCAGCTTTGACAGGGCTTCCCTGTCCAGCGTGTCTTTCTTTAGTTTTGGTTCTTTTGTTTCTATGTTCCCGATTAGGTTATTGATGTCGTCGATCAGGTTTTGGGTGAGATCGATCAAGCTTTCGTTGTTGCCTGTTACGAAATCATAATCACCCGCTTTGGACGCCTTTTCCAGTTGCTCCGCCAAATTGCCCACCGGCTCCGCGCAAATACCGCGGCTTGAGCCTTTGATCCCGTGGACGACGACGGCATATTCAGGCAAATTATCCCTGTTAACCGTTTTTATCTTATCAAGGGAGAAACCGGTGTTTTCAGCAAATGAACGAATGACGTTCAGGTATGACTCCTCATCACCGCCTAACCTCTTAACACCGCACGGGATGTCGAGGCCCGGGACGACCGCGTTTTCAAATACCTTCCACAGGGCTTCGTTTCCGTCGTCCTCTTCCGTCACTTCAGGCTGTTTTGCGTAAATAGTATCCAACTCTTTGTTTCGTACCCACCTCCGGATTATATCGTCAAGGCGGCCGATATCGATGGGCTTTGACAGGAACGCCTGAAATCCCATGTCTAAAAACATCTGCTCGTTGCCTGTTATGGCATTGGCTGTACAGGCAATAATCGGGATACTCTCCGCGTAATCAGTCCCGATTTCACGAATAAGCCGGGTCGCTACTATGCCGTCCATATCAGGCATCATGTGGTCCATAAATATCGCGTTGTACCTGACCTTTTCCTCGCGGATGGCGTCGATTGCCTGCTGCCCGCCGGCCACACAGTCCACCTGCTTCATTCCGTAGGGTTTCAGAAGGCCTCGCGCGACGTCGAGATTGGTCACGTTATCGTCCACGACCAGCACACAGGCATAGGGCAGCTTGGGCCGCACGTTTTTTGCGTTGCGGCGGCGCTTATGCTCGGAGTATTTAAAGCTCTTAAGATTATCGACGACATCCGGGCCTATAGGCTCGTCCGTCACAAATCTTTGCTTCAACCTAAGCGTAAATGTGCTGCCTTGTCCGTACTCACTTACCACGGATATGCTGCCGCCCATCAACTCAGCCATTTTCCTTGTGATGGAAAGACCCAGGCCTGTCCCCGCGACATAACGGTTGCTGTGCGTATCCGCCTGAATAAATTCATCAAACAAGGACTCGATTTTTTCCGGTTTGATACCGATCCCGGTATCCTTGACCCATGCAGTCATCCAAACCGTGTCCATATCCTTTTCGTCGCGTTCGCACTGGACGCCAAGCTCTACCGTCCCTTCCTTTGTGTACTTAAAAGCGTTCGATAGCAGATTATTAAACAACTGCTTTATCCGCAGATCGTCGCCGCAGAGCTGGGCGGGCATCGTATCGTCTATATCAAGCACGAACCTGATCGGTTTTTCCCCGATATACATGACGCTTTGCGTCACAGTATCGTTGAGCAGGCTGGGCACATCATACCGGACAGGTACAAGCTCCAGCTTACCCGCCTCTATCTTGGAAATATCCAGGATGTCGTTGACCGTTGACAGCAGGATATCCCCGGCGTTGCTGACCTTTTCAATATTCAGCCGTGTTTCCTCGCTGACCGCCTCATCCTCAAGCGCCAACGCGGACAGGCCTATAATGGCGTTGAGCGGCGTCCGCATTTCATGGCTCATCTTCGCTAAAAAGTCACTCTTGGCCTGATTGGCGAATCGGGCTTCATTTAATGCGGCGTCCATTTTTTCGACGGCTTCCTGAAGAGCCGTTATATCAATTACGACTTCAATGTATCCGGATGTGTTGCCGTCCATATCTTTTAATACTTCGACGTCGACCTGATAGGAGCTTCCGGACTGCTTATAGTGCGTGCGCTTCAAACCGCGTTTCACGCAGGCTATGCCGCATTTCTCCGTGTTGCATATATCGGCGTTCCAGTTTCTGCATGGTTTGCCCAGCATATCTTCCGATTTGGTCCCCAGTAGATTCTCCACTGCTTTGTTCACGAACGTCCAGTTCATATCCGTATCCGTTACCGTAATTGGAAACGGGACGGCGTCGAGAATGGATTTATACCAATGCGCCAGTATCTCATTTAGGTTCTTTTCCAACCCAATGACTTCATTCTGCCTGTTGATTTCATCAATCATTTTCTTCTGTTCGCGCAAATCGCGTATATAGGCGGCGGCGATGTATTCGCTACCGTGGGCGACGCGGACAAGCGTGACCTCGCAGGGGACCGGCGTGCCGTCCCGCGTCTGGTGCATCCATTCGTAAACCAACGCGCCCTCGTCAAAGACTCTTTGGGTAACTTTCGCGACCTGTTCCGTCGATTTGCTACCGTCAGGTTGATACTCCGGCGAGAAATCGTCAAAGTGTTCCAAAAATTCATGTTTGTCTTTGAGTCCAAACATCCTGGCGCTTCCATCATTACATTTGAACATTTTGAGGTTGCTATCCCACAGACTGCAGGCAAATGGCATTGATTCGATCAACAGCTCCGTATACTCGTTCGCCTCGCGGATTTTCGCCGCCTGCGCGTCGCGTACAAACGCATTGATCATCATAAGGCTGACCGAGCGCAGGATGTTTATCTCATCCTCCGTGAAACCACGCTCTGTCCGGCAATCGTCTATACTGAAAAATCCCCAAAACTCATCTTGCAGAAAAAGCGGGATGATTACGATGCTTTTCATGTTGTAGGTATTCAAAAACTCCTTGTCCTCATCCTCCAACTGCGATATAGGGCTGTTTATGCACTTACCGCTCCGGAAGTCTTTCTCCCATCCCGGTTTATCCGCATATGAGAATTTCAATCCGACAGGCACGGGTGTTTGCAACTTCCCCACTTCACTGAGCCATTGATGGATAAGGACAAAGTGGAGTTCGTCGTCTATCATTTCATTTCGCCATATCTGAACGCGGTCAACATCGGCGGTTTTCCCCACAAGCGCCATGCTTTCTGTTATTGATTTTTCAACACCGTCCGCTTCATCGGTTGACATCAGGATTGCCGCGGTGCTGTTCCCGGTAGTCAGCAGCTTATCGCGCCGCTCGATCTCCTCCATCATTTTTTTATGTTCCCTGAGGTCGCGGGTATATCCCGCTACGACAAAATCATTTTCGTACTTCACGCGGACAAGGGTAACTTCTGTGGGGACCGGCGTGCCGTCCGGCATCTGGAAAAGGAAATCAATCACGCATCTGCCTTCAGTGTATGCCTTTTCAAATAACCGCTGGCCTTCTTCGATGGAATGCTTCCCGTCCGGCTGATACTCGGGATAGGTCTCGAAATACCGCTTCATAAACTCCTGCTGATCGCTAAAACCAAACAATATGGCGGATTCTTCATTGCAGTCAAACAACTCAAATTTACCATGTTCCATTTTCTTCATCAGGCGGCATGCGAGCGGGGTTGCATCCAACAGGAGCTTTGCGCGGTCGTAATCGTCCTGCAACTCATCCGCCTGCGCTTTGACGATTGCATTCAGGCTTTCCAGCTCTGTGTTTTTTGCTTCAATATCCGTTTTTTGCTCAATAACAATGGAAAATGGCTTTGCGACGAACCTTGAAGCAAAAACGGAAACCAAGAGGCCCACTATCAGGAAGAGCGCGGATGACCAGAGCAATCCTATCTGCACTTGCCTCTGGGGGCTCTCCTCAAGCGGGGCCACCACGCCTATACGCCAGCCCACAATGGAGTCTGTGACGTACTTGTAAACGCAAAGGCGTTCTTTCCCCTCGAAGGTATACCTGCCTGTTCCCGTCATTTCACCCGATAACATCTCCTGATAGAAATCGCCCGCTGTTTTCATCTCGGGGTTGGTTTTTGCCTCCTCAATGAAATTACGCCGCTCTAAAACCAGTTCGGAGCGGTAATTGGCCACAAACGTGCCTTCCGGGTCGACAATAAAGATACTGCCTGTCTGCCACAGCCTGTACTGCGAAAAAATATCCGAAAACAGCATCCCCGGTATTGTCGCGGACAAAACTGCGTCTTTTCCCAGAGGCACGAACACGTGCATAATCAAATCCCCGTCTTCACCGTTAAAATGCGGGGAGGACAAGATGTTCATACCGTCAAAGGCTGTCATTATATACTCGCTTCCTGTCAGGAACACATCGTGTTTTACAGGCTCCCCATAGTTAAAAACGAAACCGTCCCGGTCATAAATGGTCAACGATATAAACTCGGTAAACTCCTCCATTTGAGCCGCCATAATCTCTGTAAGTTCTTCCTTGGAATCGGCGCTTATAAGCCGCGCTGCCGCTGTCTCGGCGTTTGATTTCAGGAGACCGATCTTTGTGGCGACCACAGTGTCGGCAATATCCAACGCCAGGGACAGTTCCTGTTCCATAGTGTCCGTTATGCTTTTCCGGGTAAACGAAAGGCTCGACAGATAGGTCGCCGCCGTGAACGCAAGGACAATCAGTATGATTACAAGCGTTACCCGCACACGCATGGACATCAGTATTTCTTCAAGTCTTTTTAACATGGCCCCGGCCCTCTCTTATTTTTTACCTCTGCCTGATAACGACGTGTATAGTTCAGCATAGATAAGTCCGCAGTATATTCAGTACCTCGTCAAAATCAAGCGGCTTACCTACGTGGTCGTTCATACCGGATTCAAGACATTTCTCCACGTCCTCGCGGAATACGTTGGCGGTCATGGCGATAATCGGAACGGTTTTGGCCTTTGGGACGTCGAGCGCCCGTATACGGCGCGTGGCTTCGTGTCCGTCCATTTTAGGCATTTGAACATCCATAAATATCATGTCATACTTATCCGGCGCGTTGCTGAACATTTGCAAAACCTGCTCGCCGTCCTCAGCGCAGTCTATGGACAAGAGCGTCGGTTCCAGCAGCGCAAGAACGATTTCACGGTTAATCTCAACGTCCTCAGCCAGCAGGACGCACCGTCCTTCATATTTTGTGATAACACTGCTTTTTACAGTTTCAATATCCTCCTTATCCACGCCGATAATCGTGTTTATGACGTCCACGATTGAAGACGGGAACATTGGTTTGGAAATGAAATGGTCGATGCCCGCCTGTTTCGCCTCTTCTTCAATCGTACTCCAATCGGTCGCCGACATCATTACAACAGAGACTCTCCCTGTTGCCGGCTCTTTTGCCTTCAGGGTCCGCGTCAACTCTATCCCGCCCATCCCCGGCATCCGGTAATCTATAAAGTAAATATCGTAACCGCTGCTGCGCTCGATGAGCAGCAGCGCGTCCTCCCCGCTTCCGACCGTATCGCAGGTCGCGCCGCAGCCCATTGCAATGTCCTTGAAATACTCAAGCGTGATAGGGTCGTCATCCACGGCAAGGATCCGGACGTCGCGCCAGTCGGGAAGGGTAGGCTCTTTATCCGAGACTCGTTTCATCTGGACCGTGAATATGAACGACGCGCCCTTGCCCAGCTCGGACTCGACCCAAATCCTTCCGCCCATCATTTCCACGATGCTCTTGGAAATGGCGAGCCCGAGCCCCGTGCCGCCGAATTTGCGGGCTGTGCTGCTTTCGGCCTGCTGGAAGGACTGGAACAGCTTTGATTGCTGCTCGGGGCTGATGCCAATCCCCGAATCGGTGACTGAAATCTGTATGGTGCAAACGTCGTTTTCTTCTCCGATATATTTCGTGTTGATGTTTATGGCGCCTTTTTCCGGCGTGAATTTGACTGCGTTGGAGAGCAGGTTCGTGATGACCTGTGCCAACCGCTGTTCGTCGCCGTAAATGACTTTAGGTATAGGTTTGTCTATATGTATCGTTAGTTGCTGCTGCCTTTGGCTTACACGGTAATTATTGATTGTTACCACGCGCTGTAGCATCCCCTCAAAGCGGAACTCAGTCGGGGAAAGGTCGAACTTGCCCGATTCGATTTTAGACACGTCCAGTATGTCGTTGATTACGCCCAGCAAGTGGTTGGATGCGTCATCAATTTTCCCTAACGCGTAATCCTTGCGTTCCGAATCAACTGTCCCCTTCGCAATGGTGGTCATGCCGATTATCGCGTTCATCGGCGTGCGGATCTCATGGCTCATGTTGGCTAAAAACGCAGACTTCGCACGCGTGGCGGATTTTGCCTCTTCAAGAGCTTCGGAGAGCGCCTGCGAGTATTTCTGTTCTGTTTTGAAAATCCTGCGCATAAACGTCAGGATGATAAGCAGCATGATGATGTAGGAAACTATGAGCAGCGCAATAATGATATTGGACATGTGGGAGAGGGTGCTTTCCAACTCAGAGACGAGGTTGTTCGCCCAGATATAGCCTATTACCTCTCCGTTGCGTATCACCGGCTGCATGGCGTTCATGATATTTCCGCGCACCATCGATCCCATAGACACATCGGCAATCCCTGTCTCCATGACCCGCCGCCCGGGATGATCGTCGGCGATGGAGACGCCTACCATCTGCTGGTAATCAGCCGAGGGGCCGTATGTAAGGATGGCGTCCAGGGCCCGCGAGTAGTACCCCACGCCCAGCCCCTCGGAGCATTGCGCAATCTCGTCAGTAATCTCGCGCAGCGCTTCGTTCAGCGCCTGTATCTGCTCCTCCCGCGGCGCGTCCTTCTTGCCGGCTTTTGCAAGTATCTCGTCATACCCGCCCTGAGTCAGTTGATTATCCAGCGCTTTGGCCATCGCCAAAAGGCTTTCCTTTTTCTGTTCGTAGAAAATGTCGTCGGTCACATAACTTGTGATATACCAAATCGATATAAAGGGGATGCAAAGGCACAGGGCAAGCACAAGCATCGTCTTTCCGTGTTTTTTCAGCATTTGAATAATTGACATACCGTTGTTCCACCCCAATCATTTCGCTAAATAACTCTCCAATAATAAAAGGAAACCGCACCACCACCAGCAGATGGTTCAATGTAGCGGTTAACATCAGATATACACTGGATAAGTCGCGGTATCTCCCGCGATTTCCCACCTCGGTACTCAAATACGGGATACACACGTTCACCTCCAGTACTCAGTGGCTAAAGTTTATATTTTATGAATTTTATCATAATAATACGGCTAAATCAATCCCGTTTTCACTTGTTCATTTAATGGAATATTGAAAAAATTGCCATTAAGTGTATAACAGCAATCAGGAGAACTGCGGTGAAAACGATGAAGAGGCTCAAAACTATTGACCGCTGACACAAGCCACTCCACGTACGCAAGCAATACAGACTTCCGTTAGCAAAAGTAGCAATTCTGCTAACGGAAAATTCGAGTTTCTAACGGAACAACACACTGCTGACGACCAAATATGAGCACAGACCGAACGGACAAACGCTGTCAAACCATTGGTATGACAGCGTTTGTGTGGTGGGCCCTCAGGGACTCGAACCCGGGACCGTCCGGTTATGAGCCGGATGCTCTAACCAACTGAGCTAAGGGCCCATGAGTAATATTGCCGTGCCGCTAATCCTACCACGGCTCACACTAAAAATCAATATGTAATCCGCCAGTCCTGCGCAAATGCCCCCATTCAACCTGTTATCGGGTGCTCCTGCGCCCATTGCCTACCGTATTTTTCAAGCTCGTCCCTGTAGATATCGTTGTTCCACTCCAAAAAACAACGGCCATATGGAACGGATGGGAAGAACTTACCTCCGGGGCAATACGTGTCAAACGCCCTGCGGACCTCTGCCCGGATCTCCTCCTCAGATATACCTGTCACATCAATCTTCGGTCCGTCTATCCCGCCAATCATGGGGAGCTTGCCCTTTGTAACGCGCTGTATTTCACAAATATCGTTCTGAGCTATCGTCCCCTGCCAAATATCTATGCCAATCTCGACCATATCTTCGACGATTGGCTGGCATATGCAGTCGGCGTGGTGCATGAACATTATCCCACAATCGTGCGCGGTCTTGACTATCTCCCTATGCAGGGGCTTGATCAACCTCCGCCATAAATCCGGCGGGAGGAACACGTTCGTTTTTGATCCCCAGTCGTCATGGTAGAATATTACGTCGGGGTGTATATGCTTTCCAAGCTCCTTGATGTAGTCAATTTTGAAGTCTGCAATTATCCTGAGGATTTCCGCCATCTCATCCTCATAGAGCATGTAGTTGACCAGCGCGTTTTCAAAACCCATCAAATGGTGCGAACGTTCGAAAAGGCCGCTGGAGCTATAGGCGCACAGAAAAAGCTCGTCTCTGTCAACCTCGGCCGCCTGACGTTCAGCCTCCGTCCAGTCAAGCCCGGTCAGGGGCGGTGGTATCACCGTTCCTTCCCATTCCTCTATATCTTTAATAACAAGCGCTTCCGGCTCCGCGATAGGGTGAGGGCCTGGCGAATCTACCCCAAAGCAAAACGTAACCCCCCACGAGTCTTTATGGTGCTTACCATCTTGTGGTATACGGTCTTTCATAAATACCGGATCGGGTACGAGGGCTATCGAATCCATGAAGTCTCCATAGTACTCCGGTTGCCTGCCGCCCAGTACCGCCATTGAATTTTCCCGCTTTGTCATATACGCACCATCCATTCTTTCTCGTTTAATGATTTCCGGTACCTAAGAATATATCACAAAACCTCAGGCAATTCTATAATAATCCAATAATTCCATTAATCAGGCTTTTTGTACGCCTGACACGCCAGATCTCCATCATTATCCCAGAAAGGACTTAAGATGAGATTTTGTCGCCCACATTTCTTTCACTCATTTTACTTGATGTTCATTTTGTCTGCAAATCCGAGCCCGGGTCATTCGACATTTGACGCGAAGTCCTTAATCTCCCGGAGCAGATGCTTTTGAATGTGTCTGCTCCATTATTTCGCGTCAAATCTCGGATGATTTCTAAGTACATAATCAGCAGCATCGCAGCCGAAAGTATGAGCATTTTTCGCATTGCAAAGCAGTCCTTTCTGTTTGCTGAAATGGGCTATGCTGGCCGCGTACGTGGTATTATTTATTTACCTGGCACAGACAGTATAGCCCCCGTTGATAAATGATGTCATCCTACGTAGAAACGCGTATATATTTTTCCGTTTGAGTCACGTCTGCCCGCAAAACTGTTTGCCAGCCCCCATTGGTTCCCCAGGCTCGTACCAACGATATTCGTTCTTCGCGAGAGTATACTTTCTAACTCATCCCTGCTGTAGTCGTTGCGCGCTTCCTCGCCGATTAAGGCATATAGCGTTGCTGCCAGTCTCTTCGAGTTCAGCCAACTCTGGTGGCTGCTCTGCGAAGGATTGATATGCGGCCTGTACGATCTGTTTGACTCGCTCCTGTCAAACCATATAGTGTTATACTGAGTGGTGGCAGTGATAACTCCACGTAGGGTGTTTAGTCTGCCCCCACCTGACCAGGCCCTGTCGCTGCCACAACCCGATCTAGTCTGTAAAAATAATAAAAATCAGAATACAGTATTGTGTCAAGCCCATCGAAATATATCTCTCTTTCAGCAACATCGAAAATTATATATGCATCATCCTTAAAAAAACGCACTGATACCGCTCGTCTTGGTAGATTTTTCAAAACCCAGTCATCTGCTTCAGGAGTTAGGCGAAAATGCCAAAAGTAGTCCTTATCGACAATTTCATGTTTCATAATAATATACTCAAACACATCAGGCTCTCCGTTATGATACCCTTCATAGCCATCGAGTTTAAAAACACTTTCGGTAATCAGAAGTTGCTGCCCATTGCGAAGCGGTTCAAGAGGCCATGGTTCGACCTCCTGCGGTGCCACCTGAGGCATTGCCTGTATGCTATCCACGATCTCCCACAGTCCATATGGATTGTAATCACTGAAATCATATTCGTTTAGGTTGTCAGTTTCACCAGGAGTGCAATAATCCGGGGTTTCACGATCCGTCCAGATTGTAGGCGCTGTTCCAGTTGTAAAAATGCTTTCTTCTGGGGGGTCAACATCAGAACTGACATCAGTGGGATCTACAGGTAGCATGTTTGATGTACATCCGGAGCTTACATATGCTAATAATCCCACTAATGTTACTATAAAAATCCAACACTTCAAAGCAATCACGCCTTTCTCTTGGTTCCTCGTTTCAGTATTGTCCGCTGCAAAATAGATACGCTTCGCGAACACGCCTACTGCCCCCGCTATATTCAGTAAAGCATGTCATTGTGGCAGTCTGGGAGTAATCGCCCGCGATGAGGAACTCTCGTATTGTGTCGCCACTCTGGCTGCCCGTGTTGGTAAAGTATCTTGGTCCAAAATTGTACGCAAAATCCACCAAGGCATCAAACTGATACTGTGTGATCTTTATTTGTGGATTACTCTGTAGAAAAGTGTTTACGCTCCTAGAAAACTCATCATCGATTCTTTGCCTGGCAAGTGTCCTCGCCTCTGCTTCCGACAACCCTAACCCGGAGCTTGATATTATATCCGGGTATTCTGTATGCAGTCTTGCGCGTATCTGGCGCATCAAATCATCGCTGTTTAGGTTAACATTTGAAAAGCTTCGACCTGCATCTACCCTTTCCTTCAGGGTATCAATAGCGCGTCTCTCAGATCTCGTGATAAATGAGCGATATTCTTGCACACCGTCTCTTAACATGTTCCCATACCCTATTGTGATATTTGCATAGTCCTTCCCAACGTATGGCCTACTTCTAAACCCTTCCTCAGCTAGGATGAATTCGAGTCCTCTATCGCTTATTGATGCCGGGATGCTGACGAATCCGCTAGTCAAGTTGCTAGTTCTTGGCACATTCACTTTGATTTCTGCTCTATCGTACCCCAGTTGACACATAAGCCTCTTGAAATAACTGAAGCTAATCAGGGTCAATGGCCTCGTTTTTGTGTCAGCGTAGTAGAGGTTCGAGACACTTAGGCTGTTATGCACGTAAACACTACCTCTGGATAAATACATAGTTGATTGCATTTGGTCGTTGATTATTTCTATATTAGCGTAATATGCGCCACTCGCTGAAGCTATACTGTATACTCCGTTGTTGCCGCCAACAATCGTGACGCCCCATGCCCAAATCAGTTCGCTGAAGTCAGCATATACCGCTTTTTCTCCTGCATCATAGTAAACAGAATCGATTGGTCGCTTACCGCCTGAAATCGTTGCGCCCGATACCAGTTCCGGTATAAGCCCCAGTGGGTCGATGAATACCAGAGGGTTGTTGCGCACGTTTGCATATCTATTGAATGATTGCGATATTACGATATTGCTTCCAATCCAATCCACCGCCATGAAGCGCCTGTCGGCGGCGTCGTACATGCGTGCCCTTGCGTAGTAGACGCCGAGCACCGGGTCGTATGGGTGGCCCGTGTAGCTGGTGGCGAGGTCGAGGTAGCGGGAGCCGAGCCTGATGATGGACTTCATCGTCGGGGCGCCCCAGTCGTCGTAGCACACGAAGCTGCTGACAGCGCCTGCTGTGTTGTCCGTAAGGTACGCCGTACTGCCTAGGCGGTCGTGGTGGTACCACATCTTGACGACGCTCTCCGTGCCGTCGGGGTAGTCAAATGTCTGGGCGGTGCTGCCCACCCCGCTTGGTATCCCGTAGATGACCACGCTGCTTTTCCGCAGCCCATAGGTGAAGCGGTAGGTGTGGCCGGAGTCGCCGCTCTCGTACTCCATGATAGCATCTGCGAGGTGGCTTGTATAGTCCAGCACGTAGTCTTTCCGCACGCTGTTCCCGTGGTAGCCGTAGCTGTTGTTCGCGAACGTCATGTCATTTGCCACGAGGTGCCCAAGGCCGTTGAAGATGTACGCGGACGTCTCCCCGGCTTTGTTCGTGCCCTGCACCATCCTGTTCGTGGCGTCGTAGGTATAGCTTGCGGTGACCGTGCTTTGGTTCTGGTTCTTTTGGTAGGCGCTTTGTACGAGGTTACCCCGCAGGTCGAATGTGTTGACGTACGTGTCCTTGCCGTCCACCACTTTCTGCACCTGCTGGTTGAGTTCGTTGTACCAGTACCCCGTCCCTTTGTTGTGTACCTGCTCGTAGGTGAGGTCGCAAATGCCATGGCTGAGCTGCCCGAGGTCAAGGTTCGCCCTTTCGCGAAGCGCTTTGATCATGGTGCCTGTGGTTTTGCATTGGACCGGTTCGCCGCGATGGTAGGGGACCCCGGGCTGCTGGGCGAAGCCAAGCTTATCGACGCCATAAGGGTCGAACGTGATGCCAAAACCCTCTTTTGCCCGCATCAGTGCTTTCTTGGCGCGTGCGGGCTCGCCCAATATGGCATATCCGAAGTAGGCGTGCTGCAAAGGCCTCAGGCAATCGTCGTTCTTGCCGATGCCGCGCAGGGCCAGCGCCTTATTGAACTCGAAATCGGGGTTCAGCCTCCCTTGCTTGCGCGCAGCGGAGAATTCCGCCCCCGTATGGCAAACCTCCAGCGCGTGCGCATAATCCCCTCTTTGAATCAGGTACGCCGACAAGCTTATTCTTTTCAGCAACCATTGATAAATGATAGTATGGGCGTCAGAGAGGAATGATCATAAATGACTGTCAATAATTAATGCTCGCTGTAATAGGCGTAAGAAACCATTTCACAGCGAGAAATTATTATAATTAGGTATTGTATTTAGCCATAATCATGTTGTATAATGCTATTATAAGTCGCTGTTGTATGAAAAAAATAACGCTTAACAGCGAGAAATAATTTTATTGATTTACTTTTTTAAGCATCTGCAACGGGAGATTTTCTATGGAGATAATCGGAAGAGAGCGGGAACGCTGGATACTATCACGCTGCGAACAGTCGGACAAACCGGAGTTCGTCGCCGTTTACGGACGGCGAAGAGTTGGCAAGACATACCTTATCGCAGAGCATTTCAATAATAAGTTTACCTTTTCTGTAACGGGCATTTCAAATGAAAACACGAAAGAGCAGTTGCGTGAGT
>Ga0082212_10000742_pt1 | contig 47648 bp, 38 predicted proteins | sample TergutNt197P3_FD_71548 | JGI IMG/M metagenome (GOLD analysis project Ga0082212, IMG submission 71548) | Neocapritermes taracua P3 segment gut microbial communities from Petit-Saut dam, French Guiana - Nt197 P3 | ecosystem: Host-associated > Arthropoda: Insects > Digestive system > Gut ... | reverse complement strand
TTTTGTCTTCATCTTTTAAAATTTTTTACAATGTATTCACCGGTTCGAAATGCCGTAGCCATAATTGTCAATACAGGATTAAACCCGCCATTGGTAACTAAGACGCTTCCATCGGCGATAAACAGGTTATCGATATCGTGCACCTGACAATGTTTGTTTACTACCGATGTTTTTGGGTCATTACCCATCCGGCAGGTTCCGGCTTGGTGTTGTCCTCCGCTTGGTACGTCAGATAGTCCCGGAACATTTATCCATGTTTTCAAAGCCCCTGCTTCTTTCAGTATTTCCTCGCCTTTTCCGGCAAGAAAACGGCCGTTTTCCACATCCAAAGGGTGTCTTCCACCCGAGAAGGCGACTACGGGAATACCCCAATAATCTTTCACCGACGGATCGACCCTGCATCTCGAATCAAAAACCGGCATTTCCTGAATAGGTCCGACCAAGCGCGAGATACGATAATACATTTCACGTTGAAACTGTTTGTGCTTTAATCCCCAACGTGGCTCTCCACGCGGACGAAATCTGGAAAAATCATACGGTCTTTGGAAAAATTCGTTGGCCAACAGGCCGCCTCCTACCAATCCAGGATTGTTGTGGTTGAAATCGCAGATAGCCATTGTGGCTCCGGGTCCGGCATGATCCAATATGTCGTAGTCGAATATTCCGCATGCGCTTACGTAGGCATGTCCTTGAAGATTCCTGCCAACCCAATCGTTGTTATTACCGGCTCCATTGGGGAACAATTTTGATTTTGAGTTTAAGAGTAAACGCGCTGTTTCAGTTGCCGATCCGGCGATAACAACAATGTCGGCCGTTTGTATATAACCTTTTTTCTTTTCGTCGAAATATTTCACACCCTTAGCGACTCCATGCTCATCGATAATAATTTCAGCTACGATACTGTCTGTCCTGACCTGGCAGTTTCCGGTTTGCAGGGCAACCGGAATGACCGTGTTTTGCGTGCCGTTTTTTGCATTTACAGGACAAGCGTAACCACAACAGGTGTGATTGCGGATGCATCCGGCTCTGCCGTTGTATGGGATGGAATTTCGCAGTACGGGAATGGGGAACGGATGCAGTCCCATGCGTTTACATGTTTCAAAGAGTATGCGCCCTTCCCTGTTCTGTTCAAAAGCCGGCATTGGATAAGGTTTTTTTCTGTAACCGGCAAAAGGATTAGTTTCTTCTCCGGAAACACCGATTTCCCATTCCGCTTTTTCGTAATAAGGCTCTAAATCGTCGTAGCTGATAGGCCAATCGTCGAGGGTGGAACCTTCTACTGCTCCGTATTTACTTTTCAGTTGGAAATCTTCGGGCATAAAACGCCAAGCCATAGCGCCGTAACTAACGGTTCCCGATCCTACGCAAGCAGCATTGTGCCCGTAACGTCCGTCGTCGGGATGGATGGTCTCTCGATTTCCGTCCTGTTTAATTACGACTCTGGGATGGCGTTGCCAATCCGGACCAAAAGCGCTGCCCAGTACTTGCATTCGCTGGGAAATCAGCTCATCATTGATGTTTTTATCGTAGTCGGGCCATCCTCCTCTTTCGAAAAGTATAACGGAAAAACCGTTTACTGCCAATTCTTTGGCAACAACTCCCCCTCCGGCTCCGGCGCCTACTACGACCGCATCTACATGTTTCATGATATTTGAAAATTGATCATTGATAAATGAAATGAGAATATGAAAATCCGTTGTTATATTGTAATAAGAAAAAAAAGTAATTCCAAACCTTCTGTTATTACGCTCTGTAACGATTCTGCCCTACAAGTTGGGGATAATCCAACCGCATCATCCTGAAGCTGGCATAATTTTTATTTCCGCCATGACGTGGCGGACCATAAAAACCCTGCATGGTTCGCATCAACAAGGTATCAAAAAACTGTTTGGGCGAGACAGTCCAAATGTCCGAATTAATTTCGTTTCTTTCCATGGATTGCAAGATCTCGTTCTGAGTGCCAAGAGCTAAGGTTTCGAACAGTTGATTGTGGTTCTCTTTGCACCATGCTTGTAAAGAGGCAACTCCATTGCAAAAGAGTTCCCTTTCGTTGGGGAAACGCAAATCCGTTTGCTTATCTATGTAATAAATCACACCGGCTTCCGCTGCTCCGAGATATTCATCGGCAGGGACTATTTGTTCGCACATTGCAATCAGACAATTTGCTTCCTGCTCAGTAAAAACACGATAGCGTTTTATTGGCCGGGAACAAGCGGGTAAAAGCAATAGGCTTCCGGATAATATACTTGCCGCTTTGATAAATTCACGTCGATTATAGTTCATAATCTATTAATTATTTTCCAATAAATGATTGTTGTGTCTCAAGGTACAATAGTAATACTTTTTTTTGAAATAAAAAATTATTTAAACCTTTTATCCAAAATTTTTGCTAATTCCGAAAAAGTTCGTATCTTTGCAGGCCGATTATTATCCAAATATGTAAGTGTTTGATTTTGACCTTTTTATTCCAAATTGAGTTTCAAGTCAAAAGGGGGACGAATCGAACATATAATGATTATTAACAAATAAAAAATTAAAAAAAACAGTGGATACGTTAAGTTATAAAACTATTTCTGCAAACAAGGCGACTGTTAACAAGGAATGGGTTGTTGTTGATGCAAACGGACAACATTTGGGTCGCATTGCATCGAAAGTGGCAAAACTTCTTCGGGGCAAATACAAACCGAATTTTACGCCTCATGTCGATTGTGGCGACAATGTAATCATAATCAATGCCGATAAAGTGGTTTTAACCGGCAATAAATGGACAGACCGTATTTATCTTTCCCACACCGGTTACCCCGGAGGACAAAGAGAGACTACTCCGGAAAAGCTATTCAAAAAAAGTAGCGATCGTTTGTTTCGCAAAGTGGTTAAAGGGATGCTTCCCAAAAATCGTTTGGGAGCTAAACTCCTTTCCAATCTGTATGTATATGATGGAACCGAACACAAACACGAAGCACAACAACCTCAAATAATTGATATAAATTTACTTAAATAATTACAATGGAAGTAGTAAATGCATTAGGAAGACGCAAAGCAGCCATAGCTCGCGTATATGTAAAAGAAGGATCCGGAAAAATTGTCATTAATAAACGTGAACTCGAAACTTATTTTCCTTCCTCCCTGTTGCAATATGTAGTGAAACAACCGCTTAATAAATTGGGTGTAAGCGAATTATACGATATTAACATCAACTTGCAAGGTGGTGGATTCAAAGGTCAGTCGGAAGCTGCCCGCTTGGGTATTGCCCGTGCATTGGTGAAGATTAAGCCGGAAGATAAACCCGCATTGCGTGCAGAAGGATTCATGACCCGCGATCCGCGCGAAGTGGAAAGAAAGAAACCGGGAAGACCCAAAGCAAGAAAACGTTTCCAATTCTCGAAACGTTAATTCAATTGAAAATTACGAATTACGAATTACGAAAGTTTATTTATCAATTCCTAACTCCTAATTCTTAATTCCTAAATAAATGTGTTTAGTATCTAAACCGGTTAGGACTTATTCCGCAAGTCGATTGTCGAATAACTACTTAGCGGTTGATTTAATAACAAAGAATGTAAACAATTAAAATAAAAAAATGTCAAGAGTATCATTTGAACAACTATTGGAAGCCGGCTCGCATTTCGGACACTTGAAAAGGAAGTGGAATCCTGCGATGGCTCCCTACATCTTTATGGAACGGAACGGTATCCATATTATAGACTTACACAAAACAGTAGCAAAGGTTGACGAAGCCGCTGCTGCTTTGAAACAAATCGCTAAATCGGGACGCCGTGTACTGTTCGTAGCTACAAAGAAACAGGCAAAGCAGGTAGTTGCCGACAAAGCCATTTCCGTAGGAATGCCTTATGTAACAGAGCGTTGGCCTGGCGGAATGTTGACAAATTTCCCAACTATCCGAAAAGCGGTCAAAAAGATGACCACTATTGATAAAATGGCTAAAGACGGAACTTTCGACCAACTTTCAAAAAGGGAAAAGTTGCAAATTACCCGTCAACGTGCGAAACTGGAAAAGAACTTAGGATCTATTGCCGATTTGAACCGTCTGCCTTCTGCATTATTTGTAGTGGATGTAATGAAAGAGCACATCGCTGTGGCAGAAGCAAATCGTTTGGGTATTCCGGTGTTTGCCATGATAGATACCAATTCAGACCCGGCTCCCATTGATTTTGTGATTCCTGCCAACGACGATGCAACCAAATCTATAGAAGTAATTTTAAGTGCTCTTTGCGAGGCTATTACCGAAGGGCTGGAAGAGCGTAAAATAGAAAAATTGGATACGGTTTCAGAAAACGAAGAGCAACAGCCTACCCGCAGGGAAAGAAAAGCCAAGGTAGTGAAAAGAGAAATCATTGCTAAAGACGACGAAGAGGCTTTGAATGCAAATGTTGCAAGTAAATTTGTGAAAGAAGAAGATTGATTCAATTAAGAGTTAAGAGTTAAGAATTAAGAATTAAAAAATAACAATAATATAGTTATGGCAGTAACAATGGCAGAAATTACGCACTTGCGTAAAATGACCGGTGCAGGAATGATGGATTGTAAGAATGCATTGACTGAAGCCGAAGGCGATTTTGATAAGGCGATCGAAATTATTCGTAAAAAAGGACAGGCAGTAGCAGCGAAACGGGAAGACCGTGAAGCTTCTGAGGGTTGTGTATTGGCAGCGGTTGACGGTGATTTCGCAGCGATCGTAGCGGTGAAATGCGAAACCGATTTTGTAGCCAAAGGTCCGGATTTCATTGGTTTGACTAAAAATATTCTGAATGCCGCTTTGGCAAATAAACCTGCAAGCGCAGAGGCTTTGTTGGCAACATTAATCGACGGTCGTCCGGTTTCGGAATGGATTACAGACCGAATTGGCGTAACCGGCGAAAAGATGGAATTAGGCGCCTACGAGTACCTTACCGCTCCCTCTACCGTTGCTTATATTCATCCGGGAAATAAATTGGCTACGATTGTCGGACTAAATCAACCGAACGTAGATAATCAGGTAGCGAAAGATGTAGCTATGCAGGTGGCTGCGATGAATCCTGTCAGTGTGGACAAAGAAACGGTTCCTGTCGAAATAGTAGAACGTGAAAAGAAAATTGCCCGTGAAAAAGCAGCTGAACAGGGAAAACCGGAAGCTATTTTAGACCGGATTGCTGAAGGCGCTCTGACTAAATATTACAAAGACTACACCCTGTTGATGCAAGACTTTGTAAAAGATTCGAAAATAACAATCGACGATTATCTGAAAAAACAGGATAAAAACCTAACGGTTTCTGTTTTCAAAAGGGTAAATCTAAACGTAGAATAAGCTATATAACAGATATTATACGTGTAAAAGGTTGCTTCTTTATTCAAGCAACCTTTTTTATATAATTTCTAAAAAATATTTACACATAACTTTGTTTTCTGGATTGCTTCGTTCCTCGCAATGACGCGATGAATACACCGTCATTGCGAGGGCGATAGCCCGAAGCAATCTATATAATTTAGCTAATCCGAATTTTGTAAGTCATTTGACGGCGATTCGGGTCGGAAAGGGAATTTTCCCAGACATCTACCGTATTCCACGCGGGATCTTTGGTGTGTGTGCCGACCAAGGCATACAGAACGAGCACACGGTTTGATCGCGCCTCATCGCATCCATAGCAGGAATGGAGCCGCATTCGCTCAAAGCCAAATGGTTTCTGCCAATGTAAGAGTAGAAAAAAGACAGCAGAATAAAATGACTAATGTAAACTGTCGTATCAGTTCATTGGAAGCAAAGTTCCTGCAGGACTATATTTCTACGCTGAACATATTCTCTTTATTTCCTTAATTCGGTTCTAACAATTTGCCCCCACTCTTTCAGGTCGTTATTTGTCCATTCGCTTACGGGGGAGGAAGTATTTTTTATCATCGAACAGGATTCGTTTTTATCAGAGACAGACCAAGCCGCCCAACTGATATGATTTGCGTTCATCCATTGAACCCAACTTTGCCATTCCGACGCGCTGATCGGACCATCGCCAGACGCGCTCATTCCGGCACATTCGGAAACAAACAGCGGCAAACCTTTCGCTAATGCATCCGTTGCCCGGTCGCGCAACCACTGTCCATGCGAAGCCGCATAAAAATGGAGGGTGTACATCAGATTGTCGTATCCTTTGATGGGGTCGGCGGCAGGTTTATCCACCGCTTGGTCCCATTGAGGGGAACCCACTAAGATAACGTTTTTGGGATCAATGGCGCGAATGGTTTGAATCACTGCTTCGGAATAGGCTTTTACACTACTCCATGCAATATTTTCTGGTTCGTTGAATATCTCGTATATGATGTTCGGGTAATCTTTATACTTCCCTGCCACAAGTTCAAAAAATGCTTTGGCTTCGTTCAGCTTAATGTTGTGTGAATGCCAGTCGATAATCACGTACATATCATTTTTGATGGCGGCATCCACTACGGTGTACAGGCAATTGAGCGCTAATGCAGGGTTGCTGAGATAAGCTCCATCCGGTTCTACACCAATAGCAGCACGAACAACACCGCATTCCCAGTCTGTTTTCAACCAGCTGACCGTATTCTCGTTATAGAAACGGGGCCACCAGTTGTGCCATCCGAAGCTGACGCCATGCAGGATGACCGGTTGCCCTTCTTCGTTGACTAATGAGGTTCCTCTGACGGAAAGAAATCCGTTTTGACTGACAGATGTTATCACTATGGGCGTATCAAGAGCATCATGGGTAGAAAAAGAAAGGGTGAAACTTTCCTGGCTCAGTCTGTCATCATCATCCTTTATCGCGCCTTTTTCAACAGTTAACGTATATTGCGTGCTATAATCCAAAGCATCTTTCAACTTGACTATCAAATAAGGGCCTCGTGATGAGGCATCCGGCACGGCAGTCCCGTTCAAGGTTATTTTTGCTTTATCAACGAGATAAACCCTTTGGTCGAATGTAAAAGTAATGGACTCGGTCGATACATTGATGGCGGCGCCTTCTTCTATATCGGTTGATGCTAACTGAATATTAGCCTTTTCATTCACTTCATTGATTGAGCAACTGAATAAAAAAAATAGCGTCAGCAATAATGTGTTTTTTAATAAGTGGTTCATCATAAATAACGGGTTAATTGACTTTGCTTATAGTAATACTAAGCAAAAGTAAGAAAAATTTTATAATAAATACTCATTCAGGATGATTTTTTTGCAAAACAGGATAAACCAATCAAGACCCTTTGCCGGTTAGCGAAGGGTCTTGATTGGTTTAAGAAAAATCTTTTTAGATAATCCTGTAATTATTTAAGATATATTCGTTTAATGGTAACACCTCCGTTTCCTGCAAAGAGCAGAGCGCTACCTTGCATCTTGATATTGTCTATATCTTCCTGACTGATGGTAAATTCGACATTAGTATCAGAAGCGGCGCAATCCATGAGGTATCTTTCACCACCGTTCAGCGCCTCCCAGCCTGGCAAAGCTGCCCACCATGAGCCACTCATTACTTCCATTTGACCTCCGCCCGGATCAACTTCAAAGTCAATACCCATAATCTTTCCGGGAACCAACAGATTTGCATCTAACGGAGCAAGGAGGTCTCCATTCCAGTTGGTCGGGCCAAGGCTTCCTTGCCAAAGCACTGTTATTTCAGGTTCATTCCCTGACAAGATGGATATTTTGGAAATTGAAACGTCCTGACCCTGTATAACCAAAGCTGCTGACCCCCAAGCCGGATTCAATATGTGTTGAATCATTTCTGCTGTTAGCGTTATGTCAAAATATTTCGTATCTCCAGGAAATTTAAAGTCTTCGGGTATAAGCTGGCCATCCCAATCACCATAAAATACTTGTAATATTGGTTCGTCTCCAAGATTAAACAGATAGAATCTAAGTCTGTCTCCTACTTTTGCATTTCCAAAATTCGCATTGGGTATCGATACATTATTCCAATTTGAAAATTCCGCTATACCTTCCCATACAACCGTTTCAATAATGCCGGAAGGAGTTATTAGAATGGTATAAACCGCTTCTCCATTCGACGAAATCAATTTCAATTCGGTGTTACCTTTAGCGTTATTCGGAATGGAAATATACGCATTGGGAGCATAGACAATAAAGTTGACGGATACGCCGTTTATCTGAACATCGGTCAGTTTTTCACCGTTACCTATTTCTACCGCAAGAATTTGACCCGCAATAATATCTACTTTGGGTCCCGGAGGATTGAGCAGATAGGCGAATTCCGGTTCTGTAATTTCCAATTCATCACATTCTACTGTTTCTCCATTTGCCATTGTCAATACTACCACTCCCGAAACAGCATTCAATGGAACAGGTACAAGCAATTCATTGGCAACGCTTGGCGTTACTTCAAGAACCAAATTGTCGGCAAAAGTGACAGTAGCCACCAAATCAAGATTATGACCCTGCAATTTCACATCCGTACCGGCAGAAACGGGTGAAGGATTATAAGCATCCACATCCGGTTTCAATGTTTCTATCTCTGCCTCAACCGTTTTTCCACTGGCTGTATTCAATATAATCTCTCCACTGATAGCCATAGCAGGCATCTTCACTACGATTTCGGTAGTCGATTGAGAAACAAAATCTTTCTTGTCTACAGCGTTGACTCCGGGGAATTTGATGGATGTTACCAATTCCATGTTGATACCTGTAATTGTGATTTCGCTGTCGGCACGTAAACCTTTATCGGGCGTGACGACTATCTCGGCAGGAGCTGCCACGCCAATATTGGCTACGACTACTTTCACCTCCGAAGCGGGTATCATCACAATGGCGCCATCGCTTACGTTTTCGGCAAGCGTAAATATAAGTGCGTCGCCTTCTACGGAGAAAGGCACCTCGTTGCCGTTCGGCATTTCCACCCGGATTACCAAATCAAGGTCTTTACCCGGTGCTGTGATAACATCGCCGGGTTTGTTATCTGTTAAATCCAAGACGGCATTTACCGAGGGAAGTACTACTTGTAGAGGATCCGGAGATTGATATTCAAGTGGAATTTCATCGTCGTTCAACAATAAAACAACGCCGGGCGCAGCTTCTGCCGGAACTACCACTTCTATTTTTGTACGTGTCCACGATTTACAATCTTCGGCGAGTACTTCTACCTTGTCGGTAAATACTACTTTCGTCATAAAATTAAAATAATCGCCTTCGATGGTTAATACCTGACCGGCTTTAACCGGTTGCGGAGTCATTTGGGTGATAGAAATCGGCTCGGAAATATGTAAAGAATCTCTGGGATTCAATTCAAGATTGTTGGGTCCGATCAACTTAACCAATCCCTCTACGGTTTCCTGCGGAACAATCACTTTAATTAATTTTTCGCTGACTACTTCGATATTGGTAATTTCGATATTATTTGGCAAAATCACTTTGGTTATCTTATCCAAATGGGTGCCTGCGAAACTCAAGCTCTGTCCGCGTAAAGCGGGATTCGGACCGTATGCCTTCACGGTTGTTTCTTTACTGCTCAATATATCAGTATCGAACTGATCGCTATTTTCACAAGTCGTGAGAATCAATAGCGAACAAAATACTACAACGAGGGCTGTCCAAATATTCAATAATCTATTCTTCATATTCTTAATTGTATTATTTTATTATTTAGGGTACTACGCGGATGTTATCAATTAGAATTATCGGATTACATGGAATTCCGGGATGGGGAGGATGGTTGTTGTGTAAAGCCACAAGTGTTAATCCGCCAAATGCGGTTGGAAAGTCTATCTGAGCTTCATTCCCGTTACTGGCCCATTTAAAATCGCTCAAAGGTATTGACACGGTTATCCAGCCATCAGTAATAAATGGAGATGACTCGCCATTTACAGCCCAGGGTCTCCAAAAACCTCTTGGGTAACCTTGATCCCATATTGCACTTTCTTGTTGCCCTTGTGCATAGAAAAGAATACTCATCGGGAAAGCGCTCCAAGCTTGTAAAACATTGGCTTCAAATTTGAAAGTAGAAGTGACAGGGTCGCTTGGGAATAGATTTCCTGTAGGTTTTCCATGTTCTTCCCCCCAATAATTAAACACCCATCCATTGTCATAATTACCATTCCAATTGTCTCCATCTACAGATCCTTCCCATCTCATATAATTGCCTATTAGAGATAATTCAGGATCATTTTGAATTTGACCGGCGCTGGGACGTCCCCAACCCCCACTCGTAAAACCATCGTCGAAATCGGTAATCATACCGCGGTCATCACGGAAGATGTCTTTTGAACGGCCGCTTGCCCCATACAAAGTTTTTACTTCAAGGGGTCCTTTAATGTCCATAGGAGGAGCTTTGAATACCAATATTGCCTTTTCGTAACTCACAATATCCGATGTGGGAATTTCGTAATCGCCGATAAACACTTTGATTTTGCTGGGATCAGTAGCAAGGAAATAATCACCGTAAACGACCACGTCAGCTCCTTCGGGAAGGAATTCACACTTCATCCGGTTGATTACCGGAGCTGGAATTTTCACCTCAAAATTATTGTATTCAACCGTATCTTTTTGACCGGTAATAAAATAAATTTTATCGGTACGTACACTCGGCAAATCCCTCGGCACATTCACAAAAAGCGTATTTTTTGTAACAAAATTGATATTCAGCAAGGCTTGCACATTGTTGAACCAGACTTCCTGAATACTGGTCAGGTTCTCGCCGATAATCAGGATATTATCACCCATAAAAGCGCCGTCGAGCAATCGTTCCTCCGAATTATTGTCTTGATAGCGAATAAAGGTAATAACGGGAAGCCCGTCCGTTATTTTGTATTTGCCTGTATAGTCTTCTTCGCAAGCGCAAAAGGGAATCATCATGCAGATAGAAAATACCAAGCAAAGTAATTGAGATCTATTTATTTTATTTTTCATATCCAAAATTATTAATAAGTATATAAACTTCTTACATCGTAGTCCCGAGGATCTTCTTTCAGGTTGGGATTCATCGCCAAATCCGTATCCAAGAGAGGCGCTTGTAATTGACTAATCGTATAGGGTTGCCCAGCCGATTCTTCGTCATTGATACGGGGAGATATTCTTCCCTGATCGTCCGGTTCCGAAAACTTTCCCTCTACACCATCAAGAAGATAGCCCCAATTTAGATCTATTTTATTACCAGCCAGCCCAACATACCCTTTACGCACTTGAGCATTTAATCTTGCTAAAGCGTCGTCGGGTTTATAATAACTCAGGCGGACAAAATCGTACCAGAAATCGCCTTCAAAAGCCAATTCCAAGCGGCGTTCTTTAAAAATGTCGTCGAATGTGATGCTTGACATTGGATTCAAACCGGCGCGTGTGCGCACTGCATTGAAAGCCATCAGGGCTTCCGCATCGGTTGTAGAAGCAGAATTACCAAGAATAGCTTCCGAATAAACCAAATAGACATCCGCCAAGCGCAGGATGTGCGTGGCCAAACCGGTAACCATTTGCGCATTTAACGGCTGTCCGATCTCGTCCATGGAGTCGGCATTGTTTCCGATAATATGTTTTACGCAGTTTGCCCCGCTAGCAGAACCGAATACTCCCAAAACCTCTGTGCAATGTTTTGCCCAGTCGAAACCATTGGGAAAACTTACGCCATCTACTGTCGGGTGATCTCGCCAAAAATTCGGATATACATCGCCATACATCATCATGGTTGCTTTGCGTCTTTTATCAACATTTTGACGCGTGTTCAATTTCAAAGCATCTTCGCCAAAAGCCATCTGCAAATCGACCGAAGGTCCGCCATAGAGTCCCCAGTTACCACCACCTTCATCAAATCCTTGTATTGAAACGTCCGATTGAATCGGGTTAGCGCAGGTCCACTCGTTTGTGGTGACCCATCGCCAACTCAGCAATGCTTCGGGCGTAAAATTGTAACTACCGCGGAAAATGTTGGCATATTCGGGTTCCAGATTGCGTCCGCTTTCTCTGATTACAAGTCTTGCATAATCTCTGGCTTTGTTCAGGTCGTCTTGGTTTCTGTCGCCGCTGCGTCCGACGCCAGCTCGGGTCAGATAGACTTTTGCCAGTAAACCATACGCTGTATATTTATCGATACGTCCGGGCTTGTTTTGTTCCGGCAACCATTCGATCGCTTTTTCCAATGTCATCACAATGTATTCATACACATTTTCAATTTTGGCGCGATACAAAGAGTTGTACTCGCCGGTTGCCAACAAGTCGGAATTGTTGTGAACAATAGGAACCGGACCATAGATGCGAACAGAAAAGAAGTAAGCCATCGCTTTCCAAACCAAAGCTTCTCCTTTTGCGGTATTTCTTCCGGCTTCAGTTGTACCCGGACCCGCATACAGATCAATGTTTTCAACCAAGTTATTGGCGCGGGCATTGACCGCCCACAATGATGCGGCCATATCAGCCAACTCTGAACTGGACCCGTTTAAGGCTAATCGCCAATACATATTGTTACCGCTATAATAATTCCCCGACTGGCGATCGCCTATTCCCAGCCATCCGCGCGTGAAATCATGCCAGGGAGAGTTGTAAAGAAGATTTGCCGCTTGCAGACATTGCTCATCCGTTTGATAGAAATCAGACAGGGTGAAAGCGCCTTTGTCCGGACGATTTAAAAAATCTTCGCAAGAGGTCAAACTCATTAATATTGCTGTACTTACCAACAACGTTTTCAATATATTCAAAAAATATTTCATTGTTTTCACTATTTAAATATTATTAAAATGTTAAATTAACCCCAAATGAAATGAGACGCGGAGCGGGATAACGTCCCGAGTCAAATCCAAATGTAAAATTATTTGCATCTTGCGGATTGATACCCACTTCAGGATCATAGCCCGAATATTTCGTGAATGTATATAAGTTTTGGATATTTACATTCAAACGTACATTTTCCAATTGAACTTTCTTAATCATATTCTTCGGCAATGTATAACCAAACACGATGTTTTTTATACGCAAATACGATCCGTCTTCAATGTAGCGTGTACTGGTCTGGCTATTATTATACGGTATGGATTGTCCGGCACGCGACATTTTAGTATTGGGATTTGCAATGGTAACATTGTCAATATCATCAAACCAATTTTTAATGTCTCTTCCATACGCATCTACAAATGGATATTCTTTGTTTGCATCAATCGGAATCAGTTGAGCAAACTCCGTCGCTATTTTTAACTGGTTGGTCCAGTATCCCATACCGGTAAGTTGCCTTTTCAAATTATTGAATATCTTATTGCCATAGCTTCCATTAATAAATACTGTGAGGTCAAATCCTTTGTAACTAAAGGTATTATTCAATCCGTAAACGAATTTAGGAAGCGGCGATCCGATGCTGGTTCTATCGTCTGTGTCAATTTTGCCGTCTCCGTTCAAATCGCGGTATTTAATATCACCGACAAATACGGTTCTCGTCCGGTCAAAGCCATTTTCAAAGTCGGTTCCCCAAAGATGACTTTCTATATCTTCTCTGCTTGTATAAACGCCGTCGGCAATATAGCCGTAAAAGTCATACAAGGGACCGCCAATCACCGAGCGGCTAATCACATCGTTCCACTGTCCGTATCCTTCCAGTGCCGATGCATCGGTTCCCTGCAAGGCTACTAATTTGTTCTTGTTAAAGGAAATCTGGAAATCGGTACTCCACTTGAAAGCGCCATTCATATTAATGGTATTCAGCGCAATTTCCACACCTTTGTTATTTATGGTGCCATAATTACCCATCGGAGGCGCTATGGCAGAATTTGGATTTCCTCTTGTACCAAAATAAACCGGCAATTGCAGACGCATCAACATATCGTTCGCGGTTTTATCGTAAGCATCTATTGTCAGACTAATACGGTCTTTCAAGAAGCCCAGATCCAAGCCGAAGTTCCATTGTTCCTGTGTTTCCCATTGTACATTCGGATTGGCAAGATTGTCGGGTTTGAATGCAGTGCCTAAGCCTGACGGGTAGGTTCGAAGTGAAGTGTTCCAATGCCCGCCACCAATGTTGGCATTACCGGTTTGCCCCCATCCAATACGTATTTTCCCATTGCTAAGAATATCTCTCGATGATTCAAAAAAGGATTCATTGGAGAAACGCCAGGAGGCTGCTACCGAATGGAAAGGCGCCCAGCGGTTATTCGGTCAGAAATTGGAAGAACCGTCATAACGGAAGGTATAAGTCAATAAATAGCGATCGTCGAAATTATATGTTTCACGGGTAAAGAAAGAAGCCATCGCCGCATCGCCAAAACCATTACCGGTATCTTTGTTTAGCTTGTCGGTTTGTAATGACAGATTTTTCACTGTATTATCCGGTAAACCATAGGCGGTGATTCGCTGCCATTTCCAACTCGATTCCCAGGCTTCCTGCCCCACCATTGCCGTAAGCGCATGTTTGTTGTACCTAAGGTTATAAGTCAAATAATTCTTTACTTGCCAATACAAATTATTGTTCATCTGTTGGCTAAGCTGGTTCGTTTCCCTTTTCACCGATCCACCGAAATCGTAGGTAGGCCGCCAATTCTCCGATTGGGTAAAACCGATGTCATAACCCAATTCCGTATGAAAATTTAGGTTTTTAATGGGAGTGATTTCCAAAAATATATTCCCATTGAGCTTCTGTCTGTCCAACTCATTGTTGTCCATTTTGGAAAGTGCAATGGGGTTCACACGGGTGTAGCCTTCTCTTACCATGGCGGCGTAGTTGCCTTCCGCATCATATATGGGTATATCGGGAGGCGTATGCAAAGAATAAGTCAATACGCCTTCATCGCCTTCTGCACGAATCAGATGTTCTTTCGTTTGCGAATACATGGCGTTGAATCCCAATTTAAGCCACGATTTCAGATCAGCGTCTAAATTGGCGCGGAACGAGAAACGGTTAAAATCCGTACCGATCATGGTTCCATCCTGATTCATCGTAGAGCCTGACAGGAAATACCGAGATTTTTCCGTTCCTCCCTGTGCAGAAAAAGTATGTTGCTGTACCAAAGCCTGGCGGAAAATAGCATTTTGCCAATTGGTACCCGGTCCGAGCAACTCCGGATTTTGATATTCCGGCGTTCCGGTCGAACCGCCGGTAGTTTTTGCAATGGCGTCGCTGAAAGCGGCATAATCGCGTAAATTCATCATTTCCAAACGGCGGGTTTGATTTTGGATGCCAAACATGCCTTCGTATGTAAACTTGGCTTCGCCGGCTTTCCCTCGCTTGGTCGTTATCAGCACTACTCCGTTGGAACCTTGCGCGCCATAAATGGCAGTTGCCGAAGCATCTTTCAAAATTTCCATCGACACGATGTCGGAAGGGTTCAAGGTAGAAAGCGGAGAAACAGATCCTCGTCCATTGCCCAGGTTTAAGCCCAATCCAAGTCCGTTGGTGGTACCGCCTTGCCAAATGACGCCATCCACTACATACAGCGGTTCTGCTCCCGAATTAATGGTAGCTTGTCCGCGAATACGAATGGATACCGCCGAACCGGGCGCTCCGGAAGTCATCACGGAAGTAACCCCGGTGGCGCGTCCTTGAAGCGCTTGGTCGATATTCGTAATGATCGAACCTTTGATCTTGTCTTCGCTTACGGTAACCGAAGAGCCCGACAAATCGCCTTTCTTCATCGTACCGTATCCAACCACTACTACCTCGTCCAAAAACAGTGCGTCTTCTTTCATCACCACTTTCAGTCCACTTGTGTTACCGGATATCGGAATCTCTTGAATTGCAAATCCGATGTATTTAAATACCAAAACGGCTCTGTTTGTCGGGATATCGAGGGAAAAATTTCCATCCACATCCGTCGCTGTCCCCAAAGCAGTACCCTTAACAGATACACTCACCCCCGGAAGGCTTGAGCCATCTGCCTCACTTACCGTTCCGGAAATCGTTACCTGCGCTGAAATAGAGATGCTCGTAAATAATACGAACAAAAACAACATGAGTTTTTTCATTTTTTAATTATTTAATATAATATTAATTAGTTAATTCTTACATGATATAAAGTAATTCAATTCTTCAAAAGGACGCCATAGATAAAAGAAAGAAAGGATTTAGGTATCCAAAATTTTAACATATCATATATTCGCATAATTAGCAGTTTACGAATTTGTAATTTTTTCTGAAATACATGGTATAAATTATATTTATATAATTTCTAAAAAATTGAGTTTTTTTTTTTTACCCGCGGGTAGTTATCCTGCTTGTTGATACGGGTTACCTTACACTTAAAGGGTAGTATATTGACGGCACAAAGTTAGAATCCATGGCAAATGTATGGAGAAAATCGGCAGAGAAACAGAAGGTAAAAAAGAAGAATACCGGCTCAGCAGCAAAATCCTTTGGTTTGAAAATAATCTACTTATTGTATTCAGTACAATAAGACAGGAGTACTTATTGTATTTGGTACAATAAGATAAGGGAACTTATTGTATCCATTACGATAAGGTAAATGAATCGTGATTGAATTGTAAAAAGGGCGTCATATCCAATGCTATAGATACGCTAAATATTCTCATAATTAGTAGTTTATGCACATGTAAATTTTTATGAAATTATGAGATAAATTATATTCAAAAACTTTTTTGTGGGTTTATCAGGGCCTTAAAATTTTAAAAAATTGAGTAAAAATTTTTTTATTATCAAAAAATGTTGTAACTTTGCGCTTGGCTATAATGAATATTCTGTCATTTGACAGATAGGATGGTTAATACTGTTGAAAAAAGACAAACTTATAAAAAGACACAACGTCCGTGAACAACCGGTTTATGTCGTGTATTACTAATTATGAGAATATATAATATGTTAAAAAAAATGGATATCTAAAATTCTTTCTTTTTTATCTATGACGCCCTTTTGAAGAATTGAATTGCTTCATATCATATAAAAATCAACTAATTAATATTATATTAAATAATTAAAAAATGAAAAAACTCATGTTGTTTTTGTTCGTATTATTTACGAGCATCTCTATTTCAGCGCAGACAACGGTTTCCGGCACAGTGAGCGAGGCAGATGGCTCAGGCTTGCTGGGGGTTAGTGTTTCTGTTAAAGGAACTGCTTTTGGAACCGTTACAGATGTGAATGGAAATTTTTCCCTCAATATCCCGACAAACAGAGCGGTTTTGGTATTTAAATATCTTGGTTTCACAGACCAGGAAATTGCAATAACCGGCGCTACGATGGATCTGAAAGTTGTGATGAGAGAAGACGCTAAACTTTTAGACGAAGTGGTGATAATCGGTTATGGAGGTATGAAAAGAAGCGATCTGACGGGGGCGGTAAGTTCCATTGGAGCAGAAACTATCCGAAAAAGTATGAGTACTTCGGTGGAGCAAGCCATGCAAGGCCGTATCGCAGGTGTTCAAATTACTCAGAATTCAGGAGCGCCGGGCGGTGGTATTTCGGTAAACATTCGAGGTATCAATTCGTTGAACGGAAACCAACCGCTCTATGTAATTGACGGTATAGCTATTTCATCACAACCTATCGATGGGGCGAGCAGTGTACTTTCCACCATTAACCCTTCCGACATTGTGTCGCTCGAAGTTTTGAAAGATGCTTCAGCAGCAGCTATTTACGGCTCACGGGCATCCAACGGGGTGGTACTGGTTACAACCAAACAGGGAGAAATTGGAAAACCGAGAATCTCGTATGACGGGTATTTTGGTATGCAACAATTGCCTACAAAGTTAGAAATTATGAACCTGAAAGAGTTTGCCGAATTATATAACGAACGTGCAGTTGTGTTGGGCTGGGATCCGCGTCCGGAATACGTCGATCCCGATTTGCTTAACATGGGTACAGACTGGCAAGCGGAACTTTTCAGAACGGTACCGATGCACAATCACACCCTTAACGTAAATGGTGGAAGCGGCGGTGCAAGATATTCCGTTTCGGGCAGTTATTTAGACCAGGACGGAATGGGTATCGGATCGAGTTTCAACCGTGTTACTTTCAGTACCAATTTAGACATGGAAATCACCCAGTGGATGAACGTAGGAGTAAACGGCAGGGTTGCCAATAGCAAACGGGTGACTACTATGGACGACAACAGCGTTATCAGAACAGCAGTCAACCAGCGTCCCGACATCCCCGCCCGCGAATGGGACGGCTCGTACGGAGCAGTAGAGGATGACTATTTATCTACTTCTACGGAAAATCCTTTAGCAATGGCAAAATTGCGGGAAAACTTCAGCACGGCTATCCAACTGTTTTACAATTTCTATGCTGTTCTGAAACCTCTCCCGGGTCTGAATTTCCGCTTGGAGTATGGGGGAAATATGGATTATGGTAACGAATATCGTTTTCAACCCAATTACAGGAACGGACGCAACATAATAAACTCTGAAAGTCGTAAAACCGCCAGAAAGAGCGACTATTCGTCTCTGAAGACCTATCTGACTTACGATTTTAAAAAATTCGGCCTAAACAACCTGCAAATCATGGGAGGACACGAAGCGCAAACCAGCAGTTGGGAAAACTTTTGGGCAATGAGCAACGACTATCTCTTCAATGAGGTGCATAGCTTGAGCGTGGGAGTGCCAACGGTAAATGGAGACGATATGGGTAAATGGGCATTGGAGTCTTACTTTGGACGCTTGAACTATAATTTTGACAACCGTTACCTACTGACTACTACGCTTCGCGCCGACGGCTCTTCTACTTTTGGAGCAAACCATCGCTGGGGCGCTTTCCCTTCTGCGGCATTGGCATGGAGAATCAATAACGAATCTTTTATGAAAGACGTTGAAACGATAAACAACATGAAGTTGCGTTTGGGATGGGGTGTTGTAGGAAATCAGAACGCCGGTTCGTATGCCTACGGATCGACTATGAAAACGAGTAACACCATTTGGGGAAAAGGTTTTTACCCTGGCAATTACAGTAATCCCGACCTGCAATGGGAAAGAACCGAAGCTTACAATATCGGTTTAGACTTGACCCTGTTCAAAAACAGAGTGGAACTGATTGCTGAAGCTTATTTGAAAAAAATCGACAATTTGCTGTTGCGAGCTATTTTACCCACTTATGCCGTGCATATAGAAGACTGGATGACCATAGCGCCGCCTATGGTAAATACCGGAGCAATGGAAAACAGGGGGTTGGATTTTACATTAAATACCGTAAATGTCATCAACAAGGATTTCCAGTGGAACAGCAACTTTACTTTGTCGCTTAACCGGAATAAACTGACGAAACTCTATGGCGAATCGGATGTTTTATTGGGACAGAGCGGAGGAAACACTTACACCAAAACGGCGATCGGAGAACCCATCGGACAGATTTACGTCTATAACGTGATCGGTATGTTTACCCGTGAAAGCGACTTTTATCATGCGGATGGAACAGAAGTTGCGCGCCCTGCAGATGCTAATTCGGGAGAAATACTCTCCATCGCAGAAAACCAAATCTGGATAGGCGATTACATTTTTGAAGATGTGAACGGAGATGGCATTATCGACGAAAAAGACCGCAAAGTTTTGGGGAATACAAATCCCAAGTTTACTTATGGGATCAACAATACTTTCTCTTATAAAAACGTCGAATTGAGTGTGTTTCTCAGTGGGGTTTACGGCAACAAAGTGTATAACGTGCTGCGCCAGGACTTTTCCGATACCGGCGGCTGGCTCGGCAAGTTGAAAGAAGCAGCCGGATTTGCCCGCATAGAACGGATCGATCCTGACGGAGGAGACGACATTTCCAATCTGTACGTATCCAATGCTGCTACCGCTACTACTGCCAGAATTAATTCTTCCGGCAACACGGACATGAACCAAAACTCGCGCAACAGTTCGCGTTTTGTGGAAGACGGCTCCTATCTTCGCGTGAAAAACTTTCAATTTGGTTATACAGTTCCCAAACTATGGCTGCAAAGAAACCTCAAAATAGATTACCTGCAGGTTTATGCCAACATTCAAAATTTATATACCTTTACCAAATATAAAGGTTTCGACCCCGAAGTAGGTTCATATGATATACGGATGTACGGTATAGATAACGCCCGCTATCCGTCGCCGCGAACCTTTACTTTTGGACTAAGAACAAACTTTTAATCAACAGGAGGATAAAAAATGAAAAAAATAATCAATATAAAAACAAAAATAACTGTTCTGACGATTGCACTGCTTTCGCTTATGAACTGTTCCGATAATTTTCTGAATGTGGTTCCCGAAGGCTCATATACCGTTGACAACTTTTATGCAAGCGATGACGCTCTAAGGGCGGGTTGCGGCCCGCTATACAACCGTGCATGGTTCAGTTTCCATGAACGTGCCTGGTTGGGCGTTGGCAGCATACGTGCATGGGATGCTTTTAATCCATCATTTACTGCCGAGTTTGCCCAGTTCAGGGTGTCGTCAACTACCCGCGAGGTAGTTTATGCATGGTCTGCCCTGTACACTGCGGTAGCTTTCTCTAACGATATTATTGACGCTGTGGAGAATAAATGCGGACCCGCAGTGACGCAAGAGGCAAAAAATACTGCTTTAGGCGAAGCATACCTGACGCGGGGTACCGCCTATTTCTTTGGGCTACGCATGTGGGGTCCGATGATTTTGTCGGAAAGCAATACGGATATGATACTTCATCCCATACGCCGGCTTAATCCTGAAATAGATGTATTAAACTTTGCCATTCGCGACTTTCGCAAGGCTGCCGAATTCCTTCCCGAAAAAGACGGAACCGGAAGGGCTACCCTTTGGGCTGCCAAAGCAATGTTAGCCAAAGCCCTGCTGGCACGTTCAGGATGGAATAAAAACAATGGACCGCGCGATGAGGCAGATTTGGCTGAATGTATTGCAGTGTGCGAAGACGTGATTGATCGCAGCGGATTGAAACTGCTGGATAATTACGAAAACCTGTTCAGATACCAATACAACATCAACCCCGAATCGCTGTATGCCATGCGATGGGTACAAGGTGGTAATGAAAAATGGGGCGATAAGAATACGATGCTGTCCGACCTTACCTGGCCCGCTTTTATGGGCGACGACGATATCAGTGTTTGGGGACTCGGTTTTTGTCCCTCTATTGATATGATAGAGCTGTATAATGAGGAGCCGTGGAATTGCGACAGAATCCGGCGCAAAGCTACCTTTTTCACTCCGGGCGAACATTACGATTATCTTTGGTCGGCACACGGAGGATACGACTACACGGAAGACTGGATGCGAGTGAAAAAAGGCGTTCCGGGCAGGCAGGAAGACAACGACGGCAAACTTGATTTCATGTCTTCAACCTTGGATACCTACATCATTCGTTTAGCTGATGTTTACCTGATGCACGCCGAAGCAAGCCTCGGCAATGCAGCCGAATTAACCGGCGGCAGAGGCATAGAAACGTTCAATGCCCTGCGCGATCGCGCCTTAGTATCCCCAAAAGAAAAAATCACTTTCGAAGATATCCTGAAGGAACGCCGGATTGAATTTGGTATGGAATGTCAAACCTGGTTTGAAATGATCACCTGGTATCGCTGGAAACCGGACTATATGCTGGATTACTTCAATAACACGCTACGCAGAGTCCAGATTAATGATGGGGGAATCAGGAAACAGGCAAACGGTAAAATCGACTGGTGGCCTGCGGATGGTCCCACAGACGAAAACCAACCAATCTACAATGACAGAGGAGAGATTACAGGTTATGAAAAGATATGGAACTCTCTGGAAGGAAACGGTATAGAAAAAAATGGATATAGCCACACCGTTTACGATAACTTTCCTGTTCTCACCGAAAACAATTTATTTATTCCGTATCCGGAGAACGACCGTTTGCAAAATCCGTACTTATCGCGGGATGAAGCGACCGAGCCGTATGATTTCAATAAATATGGCTCCGAATAATTATAAACATCATTTAAAGTTTGAAATATGAAAACGATTTATAAATATATTCTTTTTACTGCTATCGCTTTGATAGCGGTTATGGTGAACTTTTCCTGCGAAAAAAGCAATGATGAAGCCCCTTATATTTTATATGTGCGCGTCCCCAATCCGGTTCAAAAGGATTCGCTTTTGGTAGCGGCGACACAGGGACAATTGATAGCGATTATGGGGGGGAATTTGCAGAACACAAGAGAAGTTTGGTTTAACGACCAAAAAGCAATAATGAATCAGGGTTGGATAACCAACAAGTCGGTTATGGTCAATGTGCCGACAGCAGTGCCTGATGAAGTTAGCAATCAGTTGAGATTGGTTTTCGCAGACGGAAGCAGTTTGTCACATGATTTCCGGGTGGCAATCAGCAAACCCGTTGTTAATAATATGTTTTGCGAGTATGTGCTGGAAGGCGATAATGCGATAATCAATGGAAGTTATTTCTATCCGCCCATTTCAGTCACTTTTCCGGGAGGTATAACCGTATCAAGCGAAGGAGGCGCCGTATCCGTTAACGAAGAGAATACAATCCTGACAGTAAAAGTACCGCAAGGCGCAACAGAGCCCGGACAACTTACCGTTACAAGTAATTTCGGTTTCACTGAGTCGAACTTCTGGTTTCTTGATAACCGTAATATCTTTCAGGGGTTTGAATTTGAAGAAAATACCAGTGATCCCGACAAACCGTTTGGGGAACTTGGCACGAATGACGGTGTTATTGTAGATAATCCGGGCGAGGGCGATCCTCCACTTATTAACGGAAATTATATGCGGATGATTTTTAACGAGTCGACCTGGTGGAGGCAATTGTTCTGTAATTGGAATTTAGGTTTGGTCAATATTCCCAATGATGCCATACTTAATCCGAAAAACTATAACTACAAATTTGAAGTTTGCACGACGAAACCCTATGACGGTAGTGGATTGAAGATATGGATGAACGATATGGTAATACAAAACAGCGAAACATTCTTTGAATGGAAACCTCCTTTCGATAGCAAAGGCCAATGGTGTACGATGGTTATTCCTTTAGATGATATTGCCGCTTCATTGGGTAGCTTTTGGCCGGGTGTCCAGCTCGACGGATATTTTTGCGGAGTTGTATATGCAGGATCTTCGAGGCTTGATTGCGATATGTCGTTCGATAATTTCCGCGTAGTTCCTAAGAGTTTAAGATAATTTACATGTATATTTCAAAAATAAATAATATGAAAAAAATAAAACAAAGAGCTTATTTTCTTCTTTTCTTGTCTCTGATTATAGTTGCCGGATTATCTGTATCGTGTTCGGACGATAATACTTCAAGTTCTGGAAAAGTAGAATTGCTCAGCTTTGGTCCTTCTCCAATTCCACGCGGAAGCGAACTTCAAATCTTAGGAAGTAATTTAGAACAGGTGGAAAGTGTTGTTCTTCCGGGCGCCGGCGCTATCAGTGAATTTACGAAAAAAAGCGCTACGGAACTCCGTCTTATCGTTCCTAAAACTGCGGAAGACGGTCGAATCACATTGAATGTAGGGAGTCTGGAAATCACTTCTCTCTCCATTTTGACTATTAACGGTATGGTGGAACTTACCGGTTTTTCACCGCTAACAGCAAAAGCAGGCGAGATCGTCAGACTTGAAGGCAAGGATTTTGACTTTGTACAAGAAGTTGTCTTCACGTCGGATATTCATATTCTAAAAGAAGATTTCATCAGCCAAAGCAAAGAGGTGATCGAAGTAGTGGTCCCGATAGAAGCCCAATCCGGCTCTTTAGCCGTCAATGGGCGTTTGAATGGCAGTCAGGTAACCGTATATTTTGAAGAAGAGATAAACGTAGTCTTACCAACTATTGCTTCTTTTTCACCTGAAACCATTCGTGCAGGTTCTGTGCTGACTGTTACCGGTAAGGATTTTGACCTTGTAGAAAGCGTCGGTTTCGGCGGAGGCAAAACGGCGGAATCATTTACGATGAATAACGAAACCTCTATCACTGTAACCGTTCCGAAAGATGCACAAGATGGGTCTGTTGTCTTGACCGTTTTTTCAGGCGTTAAAGTTTCCAGCGCGGAAGAATTGGTAATGGTAGTTCCGACCATTACCTCCATCACTCCGAATCCCGTTAAAGTCGGAGAAGAACTGACTGTAACCGGAACGGATTTGGATTTAATCAGTAGCGTAGCATTTGGCGATGGAAAACAACCGGGGCAAATACAGCCGGGAGGAAGTGCGACTGAAATCAAAATTCCGGTCCCCGGTACCGCAAAAGACGGTAAGATAATATTTACCACTTTTGCAAACAAAACGGTGGATTCGCCGGAAGACATAACGATAATTGCAGAAGGAGGCGCTGAAGTCTTGCTTTGGGAAGGAAGCATCGGCCCGATCGACTGGAGTGGAAGTCACTTAGCGCCGATAGATGTAAGTGATTTGGCTCCGGGAATGGTTATGGGAATTGAATTTGAATGCCCTGCGAGCGCCGGCTACTGGCAATTGCGATTAATGGGCGCCTGGTGGGGCGGCATACCAACCCTGATGGACACCTACGGTGGCGGTAGCGATCAATATGTAATCGGTTTCGACGAGTCTGATACCAATTTTGAATTTGTTCTCAGTCAAGAGGACATTGATGTTATCAGCAATCAGAATAAAACACTGCTCTTCTGCGGAAATGGACTTGTCATCAAAAAAGTATACGTTAAAGTGAAAGCAACATTGCTTTGGGAAGGGAGCATCGGCCCGATCGACTGGAGCGGAAGTCACTTAGCGCCAATAGATGTAAGTGATTTGGCGCCGGGAAAAATCCTGGGAATTGACTTTCAGTGCCCCGCAAGCGCCGGCTACTGGCAACTGCGATTAATGGGCGCCTGGTGGGGCGGCATACCAACCCTGATGGACACCTACGGCGGCGGTAGCGATCAGTATGTAATCGGTTTCGACGAGTCTGATACTAATTTTGAATTTGTTCTCAGTCAAGAAGATATTGATGTTATCAGCAATCAAAATAAAACGCTGCTCTTCTGCGGAAATGGACTTGTCATTGAAAGAGTGTATGTTAAGTAATTAGAGAGTTATAAAAAAAACTTTTCTTATATACAACCAAGACCCTTTGCTAACAAGGCAAAGGGTCTTGGTTTTTTGGGGGATTCGTCATTGCGAGGAATCCCTCTGCTGTCATTGCGGGCTTGACCCGCAATCCCCTGATGCTACTGAGGTTGTTTAGTTGGTGAAAAATTAGGTGGAAATGAGGTTTGTTGGGGCTAGTCATTGCGAGAGCGGTAGCCCGAAGTTTTTTTTGAGGAACTATATACAGGGTGACCAGATGAACATTGTTGTCAAACCGTTTCTATAAATTCGGTAAGGGTGTTGGCAAACGCTTCCCAAGAGAGGAGTTCCTTTTGCTTTTGAATATTCGCGATAAAGTTATTTCTGTCGGAACGAAAGAATTCCCTGACACAATCCGACAAGCTTTCAACTGTGGGTTGACAAACCAATCCGGTTCCGGCATTTTCTACGTACTCTTTCAATCCGCCCACATCGGTTACCAGAACAGGAACGTCGAAATGATAGGCAACCGGAATCACACCGCTTTGCGTTGCCGACCGGTAAGGGGTTACCAATAAATCAGCAGCTGAAAACAAGAGGGGGACTTCATCGTCGTCGATGTAGCGATTCAGCGTCTTAATTCTTGAACAAGCCGGAAAATTTTCAATTGCCTGCCGGTATTTCCCGAAGTCGCCATAGGCTTCTCCGGCAATAACCAACTGATAGGATTCGTCTAATTGCGACATGGCGGAAATTAACAAATCCAAGCCTTTATATTCCCTGATTAATCCGAAAAAGAGCAGTATCTTTTTCTTTGGATCAAGTTCCAACTGTTCAATGGCAAGTTGTTTATCAATTTTATTTCCAAAATGATTGTAAAGCGGATGTTCCTTTAATATATAGCGAGCGTCCGGTTGTAAAGCCAAAAGGTCGTTACGCACTGATTGACTCATCAATAGAAAACCTGAATTTCGTTTCAAAAACCAAGTTGTCAAAGGTTTGTCAAAAAAGTGCTGTTCATGCGGAACCACATTATCCAAAATCGAAACTACCCGGCAACCCCGCTTTTTGAAATAGCCAGCTACCGTTCCCAGAGACGGAGCGAAATACGTCATCCAATAACGCATAACGAGTACATCCGGCGCTGTTTGAAAAATTTCTCGAGCGGTCGTTCGATAATTCAAGGGATTAGCCGTATCCAAGACAGGGATGCTTTTAACAGTAACGGCGCTGTCGTTTTCAGTAACGTATTGTGTCTTCCCCGGAAAAAGAAATTCGGGATATTGCCTTTTGAATGTGTAGGGAATCACTTCATGTTCTTTCTGTAATTCCTTACACAGATTGGCGTTGAATTGGGCTATTCCGCCCCGGAAAGGATAAAAGGCAGATAAAAAGGCTATTTTCATCTTATCCTCAGTTAATACCTGTAATGCTCCGGTTTATAAGGACCTTCGATTGCTACGCCGATATAATCGGCCTGCTCCGGAGTCAATTGAGTCAAGCCTACGCCGATATTAGCCAAATGCAAACGGGCGACTTCTTCGTCCAAATATTTTGGCAGACGGTAAACGTTGATTTCATAATCGTTCTTCCACAAATCCATCTGTGCCAAAGTTTGATTGGTGAACGAATTGCTCATCACAAACGAAGGATGTCCGGTTGCGCAGCCCAAATTTACCAAGCGTCCTTCAGCTAACAGGAAGATAGAATTTCCCGAAGGGAAGGTATATTTATCCACTTGCGGCTTGATATTGGTATGCTTGATTTCGGGATAATTAACTAATTTATCGACTTGTATTTCGTTGTCGAAATGTCCGATATTACAAACAATCGCTTGATCTTTCATCTGTGCTATGTGGTCGATGGTGATCACATCTTTATTTCCGGTAGTTGTAACAAAAATATTTCCTTCCTTGACTGCATTTTCCATCGTTGCAACTTCAAAGCCTTCCATTGCCGCCTGCAAAGCACAAATCGGGTCGATTTCCGTTACAATCACGCGGGCGCCGTAGGACTTCATTGACTTGGCACAACCTTTTCCTACATCGCCGTAGCCAAGCACTACCACTACTTTTCCGGCAATCATCACGTCGGTTGCCCGTTTGATTCCGTCGGCTAAGGACTCACGGCAGCCGTATAAATTATCAAATTTCGATTTGGTCACCGAATCGTTTACATTGATTGCAGGAACCAGCAGTTCGCCTTTTTCCAACATCTGATACAAACGGTGAACGCCGGTGGTGGTTTCTTCCGAAACGCCTTTCAACTCGGCAATCGTGCGATGCCAGCGGGTGTTATCCTCCTGCAAAATACTGTTCAGCGTGTCGATAATTACCTGTTCCTCGTGATTGCCGCCTTTCCGGTTTAAGAATGCCGGATTGTTCTCGGCTTTGTATCCCCAGTGAATCAACAGGGTGGCATCTCCACCGTCATCAACAATCAGGTTCGGTCCTTTGCCGCCGGGAAAGCGCAGGGCTTGATCGGTACACCACCAATATTCTTCCAACGATTCGCCTTTCCATGCAAAAACGGGGACTCCGGCAGCGGCTATTGCGGCAGCGGCATGATCTTGTGTAGAAAAAATATTGCAACTCGCCCAACGAACATCGGCTCCCAACTCAACCAAGGTTTCAATCAACACAGCCGTTTGGATAGTCATGTGCAGTGAACCTGTGATTCGGGCTCCTTTCAAAAGTTTTTCTTTTCCATATTTTTTACGCAATGCCATCAGTCCGGGCATTTCATGTTCGGCGATTTCGATTTCTTTTCTTCCAAAATCAGCCAATTGTATATCGGCAACTTTGTAGGACAGATGAATTGTTTTTTCAGTCATATCGGTGTTTATTTGTTAATATTCAGGCTGCAAAATTACGATTAATATTTAAGAAATTAAAATAAATTATTTTTTCATTTCTTACAAAATATTCCAATAGCTCAATTTGACCATAAACACATTGGTTGAAGGAAGATCAAATAAACGTTCTATATTTCTACTCCAATCCGGCAGAAAATAACCGGCTCGGTTAGACATCGAATGTTGCCAGACGAAATAAAGGGTGGAACCGGGGTGGTATTCCCAACGGACTACCAAATTCGACCTGAATTCATTGAAGTTAAAGTCGGGATTTGCAAAAGTATAGTTCTCGGAATCGTTCCCAACCGCGTATTTTCCGTCTAAAGAACTGATTTCATCCGGAGAAAATGTATGGAAATAATCTCTACTTGAATGAGATATGCTATTCTTCGCCTGTTTGAAATGATTAAATTTAGCCGTTGAAGTAAAAGGCGCTCCATACCACTGTAATGAAATATCAGGGGTAAAATTCACTTGCAGCTTCATAGTCATTCCGTATGTTTTCTGATCCATATTCCCGACAATGTAAACCGGTTCGGATTGCGAAGACAGCGGGACAGTCGAAACGTATTGCATATTATCCGCATTGCGGGAATAGTTAAATTTCCCTGTTACGTATGCATGATTACCCAAGCGAAAGGTTAAACCCGGAGCAAAGGTATTATAGCCATAGTTTCCTTGTAAATTATAATCACCGGAATATTGCATTGTAAACATGATTTGTTTCGCTTTATCCGTATTGAATGTAGCGTCTATGGAATACCATTTACCTAAGCGGATATCCGGGCCTCCTCTTAAACGTCTGCTATCTAAACGATTCCATCCATAGGTTTGAATGATATTCATATCATACCGGTTAATAAACATACTCCTCCATCCAAAGATAAAGCTATTCCACTGCGATTTGCCTCCATAGTTCCATTGGTTAAGTTGTGTAAAAGAAAGGGTATTGCTTCGGAATAATTTCCACGGAATGGTTTGGCGAAATTCAGCCGCCGTTTCGTTCGACAGCATATCGGCCTGTTTCAAATATCCGATATCGTTCAGGTCAAATCCGGGTGATAACCAGTTGAATGTTTCCGAAAAAAACCATTTGACATTTCCTTTACGCCCGATCTTCAGATAACCGCCTGTTCCTTTTAGTGATGTGCGGTTCTCGTCTACTTTTAAGTAATCCTCGCTCGAAGTTCGCTGATAATAGTGCACCACATTCCTTTGCAGGTTCGCTATAGCCTCCTTACTCCCATTAAGCGAACTGATCATTCCTTTCATATCAATATAATAAAGACGGTTAGCAAAGTACTGTGTGAAATCCACACCGCCCGTAAAAGCATCACGAATTAAATAATTCTTCAAATGCGGTTCATCAAGCGCCCGATTCACCGAAGTAAACATACCTCCCAAAAAGGTATTTCCTTTCCAATTTTTCTGAACACGCGCTACGGAAAAATTAGTCAGAGGTTCTATCGCTTCCAAATTTTCCACTCCATTTCGTGTAACATTGATTGATGAAGGGGCTGTCAGACTTTGAATAATTCCCAAGGTTATTCCTCGACGATTGGTGCCCGTCAATTTCAATGCTCCGATGATAGGTATATTTTCAATTGTTTCGGCAAAACCGGTTTCATTGTTTATACCTGCCGGACGAAAGGAAGGAACTGCACCGATACGCCGCGAATAGAACATCATATCTTTCCCAATTGGAAAATCTACTATATGTTTTCCTTCTTGAAAAAACGGACGATTTTCATCATAAAAAGTTTCGTATGCGGTTAAATTCATTACAGATGGGTCCAATGCAACTTGTCCGAAATCAGGATTCACCGTCATGTCAAGAGTATAGTCCGAGAAAGCCGCCTTTGCATCCAAGCCCGCGTTCCCTTTCCATCGATACCCCTTTTGATAAGGACTGCCTTGTATTGCAGGTTCACGCATATATTTTCCCAAAACAAAAGGCAAAATTTCAATTCCTTGTGATTTAGGCAAATTGGTCATACCATGCATTTCACCGAATGAAAAAACATGGCCGTTGTTTTTCAGCGGGATTAAGCTCCAGTTTTGCACTTCATTGTTCCTCCTGATGATGCGCCGGACATGAAAACCCCAAATGTCTGAGTCTGACGTCCGGTTATACCGGAGCTGGTTGAATGGGATCCGTATTTCTGCCGTCCAGGACGAATCTTCCCTGTTAATATGTGTACGTCCTTCCCATACGGCATTCCAACTTAGATTTACAGACAATTTATCGGTTACAATCAAATCCGTTCTGTTCCCTCCAAGATTTAAATTGAACTCGAAGGCAGCCCTGTAGTCGTGATAGGTATCAAAGGCAATACTGATTAGATCGCCAATGCTGTTTTCATCGCGATTCCCTATGAACCGGTTCATTTTCTCAGGAACAGCATCTTTACAATATACGCCTACGTAAATGTACTTATCATCATACAATACTTTCACTTTGGTAGGAGAGTCTGTAATATTTCGCTCGTATGGCATTACCTGAACAAACGAATCAGACCACTCTCCTTGCTTCTCCCAAAAATCTTCGTCCAACCGCCCGTCCATTACCGGACGTCCTTCTGAGACTTTTGTAATTTTGTAAACACGTTTATAGGCTTCATCGAAAGGAACAATTGAATCGTTTTGTGCATATCCAATGCTGTAATATATAATTAGGAATAAAAGGCATAAATGTTTCATGTATTTTATTTATGTATAACTTTAAATATTAAGCTTGTTGCAAAGGTATAAAATATATTTTCTTTTTTTCTTTTTTGTGTAAGATATCAGGTTTTTCATTTATATTTGTATGCTAAAACTTATGTATAAATTATGAATAGATTATTGAAATTTTCTTTAGGAATTTTGGTTGGCGTTGTTATTTGCGCATTCATCTTCTCAAGAATGAGTAGCAAAAGCAAACAAACGGCAACTATTCATCAATCAACATTAGAGAAAGTAGAAGCATTGGGCCGGCTTGAACTCGTGAGGATGAATATCAAGGATGTGATGGAGCATCAACTCATACGCCAATGGCTGCCGAATGCAAGCGCTTTGTTGATAATCAGCGGAGAGGTTGTGGGATGTATCGACCTGCAAAAAGTTAAACCGGACAACATTGTTGTAAAATCAAATACATTGAAAATACAATTGCCGGAACCGGAAATTTGCTATTGCAGAATAGATTATCAAAATTCAAAGGTTTACGAAACCAAGTATAATTATTTTACAAAAATAGATCTCGTGGACAGCGCCTACAAAGAAGCCGAGAAACAATTGTGGAATACGGCGCTTGAATCGGGAATTTTAGACCGGACAAAAGAGAATGCCGTAATCATACTCAAGCCTTTTTTCGAGGGCTTGGGCTTTGAACAGGTTGAAATTTACTTTTAAGGTTTGGTGCATTAGCAGTAATTAAGATAAATACTTATTGTATTTTGTACAATAAGGTATAAAAGCCTCTTGTGTCATCCCGCGCTTGACGCGGGATCTCCCGAAAAAAGCAGTGGATTGCGGATCAAGCCCGCAATGACAAGTATTATAAAATAACTTTTGAAATGGATATAGTCTTAATTATTCTTGGGATCATTTTATTGTTGGGAGGGATTGCGGGCTGTGTTCTTCCTTTTCCGCCCGGTCCGCCTTTGGCTTATTGCAGTTTGATTTTACTGCAATTTACGAGGTTTCATCCTTTTTCACCCACTTTCCTTATTGTTTGGGCAGTTGTCGTTTTGATTGTTGTCTTGTTGGATTATTATGTCCCCATTTGGGGAACTAAGCGGTTTAGCGGAACCAAAGGCGGGACGTGGGGCGCCATGATTGGCCTGATTATTGGCATATTTTTTCCACCGTTAGGGATATTACTGGGTCCTTTTTTAGGTGCTTTTGCCGGAGAGGTTCTAAACAGACAAAATCCACAAACCGCCCTGCGTTCGGCTACCGGCGCGTTTATAGGTTTTCTGGCAGGAACTTTTATGAAGCTGATTGTTTGCGGCATATTGGCTTTTTATTTTGTAAAAGGAATGTTGTAGTAGAGGATGTGTCAAGAAAAAATTTTTTTTCAAGAAAAAAAAAGTGTATTTTTGCATAAAAATAATAACTACAATCAGCCCATGTTACAAAAAATAAAGGCAATAACTATTTATGCAGCTGCAAGTTCACGTATTTCCTCCGTTTATTTTAAAGCGGCGAAAAGATTAGGAAAATTGTTGGCGGAGCATTCGATCACTTGTATAAACGGTGGAGGAATAAATGGCTTAATGGCTGCGGTAACTGATGCTGTATTGGAAAACGGAGGAAACGTTTGCGGAGTCATACCCCAGTTTATGTTAGACAGGGGTTGGATACATCCGGCTATTCAGGAGGTAATCGTTACACCGGACATGCACACCCGGAAACAGACAATGGCCGACAGGTCGGATGCTTGTATTGCCCTCCCCGGCGGAGTTGGAACCATAGAAGAGCTGCTTGAAATCATCACTTGGAAGCATTTGGGACTGTATTCAAAACCCATTGTAATACTGAATACCAACGGTTATTACGAGCATCTGTTGGCGATGTTAGATAAAGCGAACCGGGAACATTTTATTCATGTTGAATCTCGTGCCGCCTATCGGGTTGCAAGCACTCCGGAAGAGGCTTTTGATTTGATCGTCAACTGTCTGCAAACGGAAGAAAAATGTCAAATACATTCTCATTTATAAACGTCAATGTTACAGAATGATCTTTTATCGCCCGACGTTTTTGAATATTCCGAAGTTCTCCCTGCTGATTCGGTTGTGACTCCGGTTGTTGAATTGATAAACAATTCGATCGCCCTGAGAAATGAAATCAACAACTGGGGATTTATGCTGTTCGTTATATGTTTTTTTATCATAGTCGTTATTGTTAGCGGTAAAAATAAACTATTGTCATATATGGTGAGCGGATTATTTAAGAACAAGGAACGACACAGTATGTTTCTTGAAACATTAACCAATGAAACCATAAACAAGCTTTTACTAAGTTTTCAAACAATCTTGCTTATTTCTATCATATTCTATTGCTACGCTACCCACAATCATTTTTTATTGGCATCAAGTTCATTCAAACAGATGGTTCTTTTCCTTGGAACGAGTCAGCTATTATTGATAGTTTTCGTATTTTATAAATTTTTGACATATTTATTAATCGGAACAATTTTCTTTAAAAAAGAAACGGTAAATCAATGGAACGATGATTTTTTTTCCTTAATTAGCCTCAATGGAATTATCTTATTTTTCCCAATTTTAATTTTTTTTTACGTTGAAAAAGCGTTTCCATTTTGTATATACTTTATGGTTTTTTACCTTTTTTTGAACATGACTTTCATCTTTTATAAAATATATGTGTTATTTTTTCAAGGTAAACAACGTTTGCTTTATTTTATTTTGTACCTTTGCGCCCAAGAAATAATACCCCTGTACTTGGTGTATCACGGATTTGTTTACTTAATTGCGCAAAAAGATACAATATGGATGTAAATGTAAAAAAAATTCTTGTTTCTCAACCCGATCCAAAAACAGAAAAGTCTCCCTATTTTGACATTGCGGAAAAGTATGGCGTAAATATTGTTTTCCGTCCTTTTATCAAAATTGATCCGGTAAATGCAAAAGATTTTCGAACACAGAGAATCAATATTTTGGATTATTCCGCCGTAATATTTACTGCCAAAACAGCAATCGATCATTATTTCCGTTTAAGCGAGGAGTTACGGATACAAATACCTGAAACAATGAAGTATTTTTGTGTTACGGAAGCAATTGCAGTTTATTTACAAAAATACATTATTTTCAGAAAAAGGAAAATTTTTTACCCGTCTTCAGGAAAAATTGAGGATATGATGTCATATATCAACAAACACAACAAAGAAAATTTTCTGATGCCCGTTTCGGATGTACACAAAGAAGACTTAATCAAGCTTTTGGACGATAAAAAAATAAAGTATGGGAAAGCCATTATGTATCGGACTGTTAGTAATGATTTTGTAGCGGATGAAACGTTTGATTACGATATCCTCCTGTTCTTTTCTCCTGCGGGAATCGCTTCACTGATTAAGAATTTCCCGACTTTTGAACAGAACGGCATTGCAATCGGCAGTTTTGGTCCAACCACCGCTAAAGCAGTTCGTGACGCCGGATTGCGCTTGGATATTGAAGCCCCGAATCCGGAATCTCCCTCGATGACTGCTGCCTTAGAAAATTATTTAAAAACTGTAATGAAACCTGTATCAAAAGGAAAGAGATAAATTTCGTTGGATAGTCGATATACTTTTAAGAAGCCGGAACGAATTTCCATTCAAAGGGAAATTGATTGTCTATTTAAACAAGGGGATGCCTTTGTTTTTTATCCCTTGCGTGTGATTTATTTGAAACAAAAGCCTTTATCAGGAGCAACTGTTGCGGTTTTGATTAGCGTTCCCAAAAAAAAGGTCAAACATGCAGTGAAAAGAAACCGGATGAAACGATTAATCAGGGAAACATACAGACTGAATAAAACTTCTTTGATTCAACACTTTCAGAAAAAAAATAGCGGTCTGTTAATCGCTTTTCTCTATATTGGAAATGAAATGCGCTTGTGGGCGGAAATGGAAGGTGCCATGAAAAAAGTAATAGATGAATTAATAGAAAAAATGCAATGAAAATTATAATTCAAAAACTGCGAAAAATCGGAATTTTCGTTGCTTTAATTCCGATTTATTTTTATAAATATTGCATTTCTCCGTTCACGCCGGCTTCCTGCCGTTTTGTGCCCACCTGTTCGGAATACGCTTTGCAAGCTATAAAAAAACACGGACCTTTCAGAGGAGGCTATCTGGCTGTCTGTCGAATACTTCGTTGCCATCCCTGGGGTGGAAGCGGATTGGATACTGTGCCATAAACAAGCTTCCTGTATACCATTTTATATAAAAAAACGTTATAAATATATATTAATATTATAATTATGAATAAAAAATACATATTCGTTCTGTCCTTGTTTTTTATCTGTAATGCCTATTCACAGGACTCTCTCAATTACCGCATAGCGTTTTTCGGATCTGCAAGTGATGGAAAATATACGCCTTTTTGGATGACCTCCAATACCTACGGTATGGTTCCGTTGCAACCGAATAATGGCTATATTCGAGGTGATATATCGTGGAATCATTCGTTTCTGAATGGAATAAAATTAGAGGCGGAAGTAGATGTTGTAACGGCAGCCAAACATACTTCTTCGTTTTGGTTTCACCAGCTATATGCTGCAGCGTCTTATCGCAATATTTCTTTTTTCGTTGGAGCAAAAGAGCAATACTATTCCATGTTGGATAAAAATCTGAGTTCGGGCGATATGACCTATTCTACCAATGCCCGTCCAATACCGGAAATCAATTTTGCATTTCCGAATTATACAGATCTTCCTTTTACTAAGGGATATATACAATTTAAATGCGATTTTGCCGTGGGAAAATCCTTTGACAATGACTATACCCTTCGCACAAAGATTCCAGACGCAAAATATGCTATTGATATATTGTGGCATCACAAATCGTTATTTTTCAAATGGGAAGACCCGAACGACCGTATCCCGTTTTGGGGTGTTATTGGTTTGGATAACGCCGCGCAATGGGCAGGATGGACTACGTATGGAGATCCAAAAAAAAATCCGAACACAAAAAATCCGAACACATTTAGAGATTTTATTCGAATAGTGCTCAATGAAAGAGGAGGTGAAGAAGCATCGCTCGGCGAACAAATCAATGCATTGGGGAATCATGTGGGGACTTATAATATAAAAATAGGCTTTAAGGATAAAAAATTTCAAACAGCGTTATATAAACAACATTTTTATGAAGACAAATCCGGACTGGAATTAGCCAATTGGAGAGATGGAATCTGGGGAGGCGAGCTAACCTTATTCAATCAATCGTTTCTGCAAAAAGTAGTTTTGGAATATCTGCAAACAACCAATCAAAGCGGACCTTTACATTTCCTTTACTATGATCCGATATTATATCCAAATGCAAGAGGTGGTGGAAGTGATAATTATTACAATCACGGAATATATTACTGTGGCTGGTCGTATTTCGGAAGAGCGATTGGAAATGCCTTGCTTACTTCACCGGAATATAACGAAGGTAATCAACTTAACTTTAGAAACAACCGGGTGAAATCAATCCATTTGGGGCTAAGCGGAAAAATATCGGATGAATTTTCCTATCGAATGCTTTGCACTGAGATGTACGGTTGGGGAACACACCTCAGACCTTTTCTCAAAAGGAAAGATAATCTTTCTTCGCTGATAGAATGTATTTATAATCCGAAAAAACTGAACGGATGGCAGATCGGTCTGCAAGCCTCATTTGATAAAGGTGATTTGTATGGAAATAATTACGGCGGCTCATTGAAAATTTCAAAAACAGGATTTATCGGTAAATAGAGAAAAGAACCGAAACAAGAAAAGGCGAAGAATGAATCACCAGATTCATTTTCTTCGCCTTTCTTTTTTCTTACTCTTACTTATTTATTCAGCTGCAGGAGTATTTTCTACTGAGGTTTCTACTACTGAGGTTTCCGTTTCTGCGGCGGGAGTTTCTTCCACGACCGGCGCTGCTGCTACTGAGGTTTCTTCTACTGATGTTTCAGGCTCTACAACAGGAACTTCGGTTTCTGTTACTGAGATTTCGGTTTCTATAGCAGGGTTTTCTACCTCTACTGCCGGAACTTCTGCAACAGTTTGTTCCTCCAATGCCTCGACAGCTTCTTCTACAACAGTTTCCGCCGCTGCTTCTTTGGCCGCAGCAGCCACAGCCAAAGTCGCTTTCTTTGCTGCTAATGCATCCGCCTTCACTTTATTAGCCGCTTTTTCGGCATCTAACTTTTCTTTAACGGCAGCCCTTTCTTTTTCACCAATTTTACTAATTTCCGCTTTCGCCGTTTTTTGTTTGGCATCTAACCAAGCCTGAAATTTAGTTTCTGCTTCAGCTTCCGTGAAAGCGCCTTTTTTAACTCCGCCCAACAGATGCTTTTTGAGAAGCACCCCTTGTGCCGAGAGAATATTTTTTGTGGTATCCGTAGGCTGTGCCCCTACTTGTAACCAATACAAAGCCCTGTCAAATTTCAAATCTATTGTAGCAGGATTCGTATTTGGGTTGTAAGAACCAATCCTCTCGATAAATTTTCCATCACGTGGAGCTCTGCTATCTGCGATCACGATGTGGTAAAACGCGTACCCTTTGCGACCATGTCTTTGTAACCTAATTTTTGTTGCCATTTTTTAAATGTACATTTAATTTGTTTGAAATTATTAATTTGAGGGCGCAAAGATATAAAATAATTATCAATTATCAATTATCAATTATCAATTATTTTCCATATTTCCCAATTCTTTGCTGTTCTAAAATATTATTTGTAATTTCGCCCTGAAAAAAAATGACAATAAACATTCTGAAACAATGAGAAAATGGCGTATTGAAGATTCTGCCGAGCTTTACAACATTCACGGCTGGGGATTGGATTATTTTTCTATTAACGAAAAGGGACACATCACAGTTACTCCCAAAAAAGACGGAGCGGGAGTTGATTTGAAAGAGTTGATGGACGAATTGATGCTTCGGGATGTAGATGCGCCCGTATTGCTTCGGTTTCCGGATATTCTCGACAACCGGATTGAGAAAATATCAAACTGTTTCAAAATTGCTGCTGAAGAATATGAATATAAAGCCCAAAACTTTATCATTTATCCGATTAAAGTCAATCAGATGCGGCAAGTGGTAGAAGAAATTGTCAGTCACGGAAAAAAATTCAATATCGGATTGGAAGCCGGTTCAAAACCCGAACTTCATGCCGTTTTGGCCATTCACACCAGCAACGATTCGCTGATAATCTGCAACGGCTATAAAGACGAAGACTACCTGCAATTAGCGCTGTTGGCGCAAAAAATGGGTAAAAGAATATTTATTGTCGTTGAAAAACTGAACGAATTGAAATTGATTGCCGAATTGGCAAAAAAGTTGAAGATTCGCCCCAATATCGGTATCCGCATCAAATTGGCCAGTGCAGGCAGCGGCAAATGGGAAGAATCGGGTGGGGACGTCAGTAAATTCGGACTTTCGTCCAGCGAACTGCTCGAAGCGCTCGATTTCTTGGATAAAAATAAAATGGAAGATTGCCTGAAGTTGATTCACTTCCACATAGGCAGTCAGGTAACCAAAATTCGCCGCATCAAAAACGCCTTACGCGAAGCCTCCCAGTTCTATGTTCAATTGAGAAATTTAGGTTATGAGATTGACTTCGTAGATATTGGCGGAGGTTTGGGCGTTGATTACGACGGCACCCGTTCGTCGGGTAGCGAAAGCAGTATGAATTATTCGATTCAGGAATACGTCAACGACTCCATTTCCACTTTGGTCGATGCCTGTGTTAAAAACGATATTCCTCAGCCCAATATTATCACCGAATCGGGACGTTCACTGACGGCGCATCATTCGGTTTTGGTGTTTCAAGTGCTGGAAACAACCACCCTGCCCGAATGGGAAGAAGACGAGGTATTGCCTGAAGATGCTCACGAATTGGTGAAAGAATTATACAAACTTTGGGACGAGATGAATCAACCGCGTTTGATAGAGACTTGGCACGATGCACAGCAGATTCGCGAGGAGTCGTTAGACCTGTTCAGTCTGGGGCATTTGAATTTGGTTACCCGCGCTCAAGTCGAAAAGTTGTACTGGTCTATCGCTCGGGAAGTTTATCAAATGGCAACGAATATGAAACATGCGCCGGAAGAACTTCGTAAAATATCCAAGATGTTGCCGGATAAATACTTTTGCAATTTTTCTCTGTTCCAATCCTTGCCCGACTCCTGGGCGATCGACCAGATATTTCCGATCGTTCCTATTACCCGTTTGGATGAAAAGCCGAACCGTACCGCCACATTGCAGGATATTACCTGCGACTCCGACGGCAAGATCGATAACTTCATCAACATGAAGAATTACACCTACCATCTGCCCGTACATTCCTTGAACAAAAAAGAGCCTTATTATATAGGCGTATTTTTAGTAGGCGCTTATCAGGAAATTTTGGGCGACTTGCATAATTTATTTGGCGACACAAATGCTGTCCATATTTCTGTGGACAAAGATGGATATAAAGTCGAACAAGTAATTGATGGGGAAACAATTGCCGATGTGTTGGAATATGTGCAATACAGTCCCAAAAAATTGGTAAGAACCGTAGAATCGTGGGTTACTTCCGCTATGAAGGAAGGAAAGATTTCGGTAGAAGAAGGTCGAGAATTTCTTTCCAACTACCGCTCCGGACTCTATGGATATACTTATTTGGAATAACAACTTTCAGTTTTTAGTTTTTAACTTTTAGTTTTTAGTTTATTATTTTTATCTTATGAAAATTGTTTCATTCAACTTAAACGGAATACGGTCGGCGATAGGTAAAGGACTGTTTGACTGGTTGGAAAAAGAAAATCCCGACTTGTTTTGCGTTCAGGAGACGAAAGCACAACCGGAACAAATCGATACCTTTACTTTACAAAGTTTGGGTTATAACCATCAACTCATTCATTCGGCTTTGAAAAAGGGATATAGCGGAGTTGCTATTTTCAGTAAGCAAAAACCGGATTATTACACTATTGGAGTGGGGCGTCCGGATTTCGACAAAGAAGGCAGGGTGATTCGAGCCGATTTTGGAGATCTAACCGTTGTTTGTGTGTATATCCCTTCGGGAACCACCGGTGAGGAACGGCAAGCAGTGAAAATGGAATTTTTAGAAGTTTTCACCGAATATCTGCTCGAACTTCGCAAAGAGCGTCCGAATTTACTCGTTTGCGGTGATTTCAACATCTGCCACAAACCTATTGACATCAATCATCCCGAACGGCATACCAAGGTTTCCGGATTCTTGCCGGAGGAACGCGAATGGTTCGACCGCTTTATCGACTTGGGATTTGTGGACACTTTCCGGGTGTTTAATCAAGAACCCAATCAATACAGTTGGTGGAGTTTTCGTGCCGGATCGCGTGAAAGAAATATAGGATGGAGAATTGATTACCATATCGTTACGGAATCTTTGAAAAATCGCTTGAAGCAGGCGGCTATCCGTCAGGATGCTGTTTTTTCCGATCACGCACCTGTTGTTGTAGAATTGTAAAGATTGCAAAAATGCCTAAGGAATATCGATCCGGTCGCAGGTTCCGATTTATTTTTATCATTATTGCCGCAGTCATCGCGATAGCTTCGGTTTGGGCTACCAATGTTTTGGTTAACGAACTGAAAGAAGAAGAACACAAAAAAATTAAAACCTGGGCGGAATCACTTGCCTTGATTTCCTCACAGCCTGAATCAGACGATCTTCAAGAAGAAATAGTTAACGCCTTTTCTGCCTATACTACCCATCTTTCTAATATCATGGAAGAGAACACAACTATTCCGGTAATCGTAACTGACGATACGGGAGAAATATTTGACAATAAAAATATTAAGAATATTCCTGAGCACAACGCTGATTTATTCCTTAAAAACAAACTGCAAAAGTTTGCGAGTAAACACGACAGACTGACAATCACTATCCCCTTAGATGAAAATGAAAATCTTTACCAATACGTATATTACGACGATTCGACCGTATTGAAGCGGTTACGAATGTTTCCCTTTGTTCAATTAACGGTTGTTTTTATTTTTATTGTGATTGCCTTTTTAGCCTTAACCAGCGCCCAACGAGCCGAACAGAACCGAGTCTGGGTAGGTTTATCGAAAGAAACGGCACATCAATTGGGAACTCCTATATCGTCACTAATGGCTTGGGTTGAATATTTCAAGACAAAAGATATTGATCCGAAATTGCTCAACGAGATGGACAAAGACGTTCAACGGCTAAAAATCATTGCCGAGCGTTTTTCAAAAATAGGATCCAATGCCGATCCCGAACGAATAGATTTGGCTACTGCCATTGGAAATGCTGTGGAGTACATGGGTAAGCGCATCTCTTCCAAAGTGAAAATTTCCACTGCTTTACCGGAAGAACCAATAACTATACTTATGAACGAATCGCTCTTCGGTTGGACAATCGAAAATCTGATAAAAAACGCCGTAGATGCCATGGATGGAAAGGGTAAAATCAATATCCAAGCTTTTCAAAAGGGTAAAAAAGTAATAATGGATATTTCCGATACCGGAAAAGGTATTCCCAAATCCAAATTCGATGCAGTTTTTCAACCGGGTTATACCACCAAAACAAGAGGCTGGGGATTGGGATTATCTTTGGTTAAACGCATCATCGAATCCTACCAAAAAGGAAATATTTATGTCTACAAATCTGAACTTGGTAAAGGAACAACCTTCAGAATGGAGTTGAAAATTGAAAATTGAAAGTTTATTTATATCAATAAAAATACTTTTATGAACAAAAAAGCATATCTTATCTGTTTACTTCTTTTTTTTATTGCCTGTAATTCAGATAAAAAACAAGCAAACGCTTATTTAGTAAATGCGCAAAAACTGTATGAACAAGGCGAATACGTCTCAGCCAAAAGCCAATTGGACAGTATCAATGAACTTTTTCCAAAAGAATTCGGAGTCAGGAAGCAAAGTTTACAGCTGAAACGTCGGATCGAAATCAAAGAACAGGAACAACACCTGATTTTTTGTGATAGTATGTTGAACGTTCGTTTGGCTGAATTCGAAGCGATGAAATCCGGATTCATATTTGAGAAAGACCCTGTATATGATGATATTGGAAAATACTTAGATAAAAGTCAGCAAATCGAGGTAAAACTTCAAAGTTCTTACATTCGAACACAAGTGAACGAGTTGGGCGAAATATTATTTTCCAGCGTGTATTACGGAAGTCGCCCTATCCGCCATTCCCAATTAAAAGTCTCAAAATCGAATGGAGATTATACGGAAACACTTAATATTCCATACGATGGTGGATTGAATTATACTTTTGTTGACGGCGGAATGACCACCGAAGTCGTTACTTACACACAGGGAAAAGACAATGGCGTGATTCAATTTATCTACAATAACAAAGAATCTGCACTCAAAGCCGAACTGTCGGGAAATGGAAAAACGGCATTCACTATCTCTGCTGTAGATAAAAATGCTTTAATTAAAATTTACGATTTTGCTACGGTTTTAGCGGACATAGATAGACTGAAAAAAGAAATAGAAAAATCATCCCACCGCTTGATTTATCTTGAAGCTAAATTGGCAAGTGACAATGAGTAAATTTACTTCAAAAATTTTACGTATCTTTGCACCGTTTTTTACAAATATTAATGACAATACATTATGAAACGAGTTTTATTATTTACTTCGATTGCAATTATTCTTGCTTCTTGCTCTTCCGGACCAACGTTTGAATTGGAAGTGAACATTCACAATAACAGTTCGCTTTTAAATAAAAAATTTATTGTTCGTCAAAAAATAGATGGAACTGTCGTATATTCGGATACAACCAAAATTAAAAAAGACCGGTTTCTGTTGAAAATTCCCTACAAGGGTACAGCTTTACTAGATATTGCCATACCAACATCCAATATCAACAATATCTTAATGGTAGCGGAAGAAGGCACGCTTCAATTGAATATCGACGGATCCAAATCAATCTTGGGAGGTACGGTCATTAACGAACGTATACAGGCTTTTTATAACGGCAATGATTCAATAGGTTTGATATTTGACCATATAGATAAAGAATACGAATCAAAACTTAAAGACAATCTTGTTACTCCTCAAATTAGAGACGAATATACCACACACAGGAGACAATTATTAAAAGAAAACACCGACCGTATCATTGCTTTTATCAGAGAAAACATCGATAATCCGATAGGTGAATACTATTTCATGACACGTTATATAACAATGCCGTATGAAAGAAAATTGGAAATGAACGGTTTTGCTACTGAAAAACTTAAAAAAGAGTTTGGTTTACAATGAGCGGATGGAATCTAAAGACAGATATGAAAAGTTTTGCCAGCGACAATAACTCAGGTGTACATCCGCAGATAATTCAAGCAATTATCGATGCGAATCAAGGTCATGCCGTAGGATACGGCGACGACGAATGGACAAGTAAAGCCGATGCTGTTTTTCGTCAAATATTCGGTGAAGATGTTCAGCCGTATTATGTTTTCAATGGAACCGGATCGAACGTCATTGCGCTTCAAGCCCTGACAAGGTCTTTCCATAGCATTATTTGCGCATCGACCGCTCATATTTACAGCGACGAATGTGGTGCGCCGGCGAAAGCCACTACAGCCGTATTGAAACCGATAGTCACGCCGGACGGAAAACTAACGCCCGAACTGATTACCGGCGAGCTGCATGGGCTGGGAGTTCAACACCATTCGCAACCCCAAGTGATTTCTATTTCCCAATCTACGGAAATGGGTACGATTTATTCGGTTGAAGAATTGAAAACGCTTTGCGATTTTGCCCATTCCCACAATCTGTATGTCCACATGGACGGCTCCCGCTTGGCAAACGCTAACGCTCGTATCAGCAAAGGATTACGCGAATTATCACGCGATTGCGGAGTGGATATTTTGAGCCTTGGAGGCACTAAAAACGGAATGATGATGGGGGAAGCAGTTATCGCTTTTCGCCCTGAATGGAACGAAAATCTGATGTACTACCGAAAACAGTCGGCACAACTGTATTCCAAAATGCGCTTCTTATCGGCTCAATATCTCGCTTATTTTCAAGATAATCTATGGTTGAAAAATGCTACTCATTCCAATGCAATGGCCGAATATTTAGCAGGTCAAATCAAGCATTTACCGGAAGTGTGTTTCACCCAGAAAGTCGAATCCAATTCGCTCTTTTTGATTCTTCCGCAGGAAGTTATCCGAAAGCTATTAGAACATTATTTTTTCTATATGTGGAATGAAAACACCAACGAAATTCGTTTGGTTTGCTCCTGGGATACCACCCAATCAGACGTGGATGCTTTTGTAGAGCGCTTGAAAACAATACTTACACAATTATCAATCCTGTAATACAATGCTTACTGTAGAGAAAATCGGAGGAACTTCCATGTCCCAGTTCGGAGATTGCCTGAATAACATTATAAAAAATGGTCGCACGGAAGAGAATATGTACAACCGCATCTTTGTGGTATCGGCTTACAACAATGTAACTAACTGGCTGCTTGAGCATAAAAAAACCGGAGAACCGGGCGTCTATGCCAAATTTCTTAACAATGAGGAATATGAAACCGCATTGGACAGTTTATATGATAAGTTATTGGAAATCAATCAATCTTTCGAGTCTATCGGATTAAATATACAAGAAGCCGCACAATTTCTTAAATACCGTATAGAACAGGCAAAAACCTATCTATCTTCCATGTATAAGGTGCTTGCTTCGGGCTATGTGGAAAAAAGCAATCTTTACTTAGCCGCCCGCGAAATTTTAGCGTCATTGGGAGAAGCACATTCAACATGGAACTCGGTAAATATTTTGAACAACAACGGCATCAATGCCACTTTCATAGACCTCTGCGGATTCAACGATAATGAATCCCTAACCATTGATGAACGAATCCATAAGGCATTTCAAGGCATCGATTTTTCCAAAACATTGTGCATTGCCACCGGCTATACCAAAGGAACGGAAGGGATTATGCGTGCATTCGACCGGGGATATTCGGAAGTAACTTTCAGCAAAGTAGCGGTCGAAGTGAATGCAGAAGAGGCGATTATCCACAAGGAATTTCACCTGTCGAGCGCCGACCCGAACATCGTAGGCATTGAGAAATCGATTCCGGTGGGCAAAACCAATTTCATTATCGCCGATCAGTTAGCCGATGTGGGTATGGAGGCAATTCACCCGAAAGCCGCTAAACCCTTGGAACTTGCCGGAGTGAAAATACGGATTAAGAATACGTTTGAACCGGATCATCCGGGTACGCTTATCTCTAATGATTATGTCTCGCCCAAAGCCAAAATCGAAATTGTTTCCGGAACCGATAAAGTCATTGCATTTGAAGTGCACGATCCCTTGATGGTAGGCGAAGTCGGCTATGACTTGAAAATCATGGAAATAATGAAAGCGTATAATGTGAGTTATATTCTTAAATCAACCAATGCCAACAGCATCACAATGGTTGTTTGGGACAAACCGCATATTCACGATTTACTGAACGATTTGAGAAAAGAAGTATATCAACTAACCGTAAAACCGGTGGCTATTGTTTGTGCTATGGGAACAAACATCGCACATCCCGGATTTCTCTATCGGGGCGCCAAGGCTTTAAGCGATAATAACATCAATATCGAATGTTTTGGCCAGTCTTTAAAACAAGTAAACATGCAATTTGTTATAAGAAGAGAACAGTACAGAGACGCCGTCAAAGCATTGAACGATGCGCTCTGTTTAGAAAAAATTTAAGTACAATGGATTCGTTCAATTTCAAAGACTTGGCAAGCGCTTTTATCGTGTTGTTTGCCATTATTGATGTAGCCGGTTCTTTGCCTATCTTCATCGATTTAAAAAACAAAAATCGAACTTTTAGTCCGTTAAAAGCCTCTTTCTTTTCTTTTGCCATACTGCTTGCTTTCTTTTTCGTGGGAGAAGGAATTTTACGTCTGTTCAACGTCGATGTTTCTTCCTTTGCGGTAGCCGGTTCGTTGGTTATTTTCGTCATCGCTTGCGAAATGACTTTCGGTTGGGAAATATTCAAAATGGATGGTCCGAGCAGATCGGCAACCTTTGTTCCAATTATTTTTCCACTCTTGGCAGGACCCGGCGCTTTCACTACCCTACTCTCTTTGAAAGCCGAATTTAGTTCGGTTGTGATAATCACAGCCTTGACTTTGAATATGGTAATCGTATTTTTTGTCCTCCGAAATGTATTCTTAGTCGAAAAACTTATCGGAGCAGGAGGTATTTATGTTTTACGCAAATTTTTTGGCATCATTTTATTGGCAATCGCAGTTAAGTTATTCGTAGGAAACATAACATCATTATTGTAATGTATTGGCTAACAGAACTATTCACGGGAGAAGGCATTGCGCATACGGTATTGCTGCTTGCCTTTGTCATAGCTGCAGGTATTGCTTTAGGGAAGATTAAAATTTTCGGCATCTCGCTGGGGATTACTTTCGTTCTTTTCGTGAGCATTTTTGTCAGTCATTTCGGATTTAGAGCCAATCTTGAAATACTGCACTTTGTAAAGGAGTTCGGATTGATTCTTTTTGTCTATTCGGTGGGCTTACAGGTTGGACCCGGATTTTTCGCATCTTTCAAGAAAGGCGGCATCACCTTGAATATGTTGGCAATGGGGGTTGTTTTACTGGGAGTTGCAACCACTTTGACTATTCATTTCATTACCGGAACAAATATTCAAACCATGGTGGGAATTATGTCGGGCGCTATTACCAACACTCCGGGTTTGGGCGCTGCTCAACAAGCCTATACCGATGCAACAGGACTTAGCGATGCAACCATAGCCATGGGATATGCCGTTGCCTATCCGCTTGGAGTTGTGGGTATTATTATGTCTATTTTGCTGATACGGTACTTTTTTCGTATCAATATGGAAAAAGAAACCGAAGCATTGAAAAAACTTTCTTCAAATCCCGACGACCATATCGAATTGATTTCATTGGAAGTGAATAATCAGGCTATTTTCGGACGTTCCATTAAGGAGATAAGACAATTGATCGACCGTAATTTTGTTGTTTCCCGCGTTTTGCACAAACAGGGCAAACAAATTGAAATACCTTCTTCTAAAACCATTCTGAATAAAGAAGACCAAATCTATGTAGCGACTACTCCCAAAAACCGTGAAGCGATCATTGCTTTTCTCGGCAACGAAATTAATCGCGGACAGGAAGAATGGGAATTGTTGGATACCCAATTGGTTTCACGGCGAATATTGATTACGCGGTCGAACATCAATGGACGGTTTATTCGTCAGTTGAACCTGCGGAACAACTTCGGCGTGAACATCACCCGCGTAAACCGTTCGGGTGTGGATTTGATTGCCGACCCCGAACTGCAATTGCAGGTCGGCGACCGCGTGACGGTAGTCGGCGATGAAAATGCGATAAAAAGCGTAGAGAAAGTGTTGGGTAATCAGATGAAACGTTTGAACGAACCCAATTTGATTCCTATTTTTATTGGTATTTTTCTGGGTATATTGTTGGGGAGTATTCCTTTGGCTATTCCGGGCATACCACAGCCGGTCAAATTGGGCTTAGCCGGAGGTCCATTGATTGTTGCTATTCTGATTAGCGTTTTCGGACCGAAATATCACTTGGTAACCTACACCACGATGAGCGCCAATCTGATGCTCAGGGAAATAGGCATTTGCCTTTTCCTTGCTTGTGTAGGGATCGAAGCCGGAGAAAATTTTGTTGCCACAATTGTGCATGGCGGAGGCCTGAGTTGGATAGGTTACGGTATTCTGATTACCGTCATTCCGCTTTTGATAATGGGAACTGTCGGTCGATGGATTTTCAAAATCAACTACTATACTTTGATGGGGTTGATGGCAGGAAGCACTACCGATCCTCCCGCTTTGGCTTATTCCAATGCAACAGCGGGAAACGATGCACCTGCTGTCAGTTATGCGACCGTTTACCCGCTGACCATGTTTTTGAGAGTATTAGCAGCGCAACTGCTAATTTTGTTAGGGAGTTAAAGGAAATTATACGAAGTTAGAGGGAGTTACACGAACTTCTTACAACTTCCTTTAACTCCTTGTAACTTCCTTTACTTCTTCCTGTTTCCGTACCTGTTCATAAACTTATCCACCCGTCCTGCGGTATCCACCAATTTTTGTTTACCGGTGTAGAAAGGGTGTGAAGTGTTCGAGATTTCTATCTTGATCAGAGGATAGGTAACTCCGTCGAGTACAATAGTTTCCTTTGCATTAATCGTTGAACGTGTGATGAATGTATCATCGTTCGACATGTCTTTAAATACGACCGGACGATAACTGTCCGG
>Ga0082212_10000741_pt1 | contig 47684 bp, 51 predicted proteins | sample TergutNt197P3_FD_71548 | JGI IMG/M metagenome (GOLD analysis project Ga0082212, IMG submission 71548) | Neocapritermes taracua P3 segment gut microbial communities from Petit-Saut dam, French Guiana - Nt197 P3 | ecosystem: Host-associated > Arthropoda: Insects > Digestive system > Gut ... | reverse complement strand
TAATTGCAGTTTTTGAATGTTTTCTGCACTTGATATTCTGCTTACCTGTATACTCTGATTTGCCAGGAGTTTGTCAATTTCTTCCCGTGTTATAATTTCGTACTTTCCGGTTCCTACCAGGTGACTTTCCGCCAAATTCCTTATGGCGATTGCATCTGCTTTGGCTTTTTCGGTGTTTACATTTGTGCTGAACTCCACTACCGCAAGCCGCGGCTTTGCGGCGGTTTGCGCAAAAAGTGCAAGCAGCATTACCGTCAACAAACCAAACAAAATAATCGGTTTTTTCATGTTACCTGTCCCCCAACGCTTCGTCGATAATTGCAAGCGCATTGTCCCGTCCTTCCGTTAGCTGCTGAATTAACAGCGTTTTGTCGTCTTCTGTTGCTTTGCCGCCAGACGCTTTAATTATCGCATCCGCCATCTTATCAGGTTCAATTTTTTCTACCATAGCGATAATATCCTTCCGGACAAAACGTACAAGCACATAAGCCATGTGCCATTCCTTTCCATCTATAGCGCCGGTTTCAAAGTACCATTCAAGGAGTTCGTAGCTGGGAACTCTGGTTCTGACAGAGTTTGTTATAACCGATTGAATGAGCGTTTCAGCGTCTTCTATGGTTGATGTCCTGAACAGCGAATTGGAGGTAATATCAATTCTGCTATTTATATCAGAAGCGATATTCTCCGCAACGGCTTGTTGGATATTCTGCCGCGCCCTGGTTCTGGCAAGCTGTTCCGAAGCAGTTTTGTTGGAAATTCCGGCATCGTAGTACCATGAGGAAACACCCTTTCCGCCGGGTTCGTACTTTGCTTTTGCGGTTAATGGTTCATATACCCACCGGGGTTTTCCGGCGGGCGGACTGTTGCTTGCCAGAAGCGCATTAAATGCCGCATCGGTCTGGAAAAAGGCGCTGTACTGACCCAGCAATTCCGCTGTCTTAACGGAAGTAATTTTAAGATGAAGCCGGTACCGGTCGGCTGATCCGGTAATAGCGCCCGTAATAATGGCTTCCGCTCCGGTTTTACGGCCTATGGACTGGATCGAATCGTCGCTGACTTCTCCGGACAACTGGTATCCGGTTTCTGCGCTAAGGCTTTGCATAACATCGGCGCTTCGGTCAACAACGGTCAGGTGTTTGGCATTAACCAGACGGACGGAAAGTTCCTGGGCGGCATAAACACCAAGTTCTCCGGCAGGAGCGCCCAAATCGGCTATTAAAACCCTGCATTTTTCGGGAAGCTGCGTCTCTATATAGGTTTTTGCGCCCGAAATGGCAATATCCAGGGTGGAAGTTTGTGCAAAGCAGAAGGAGGCAATTCCCAAAATTATGGTTAAAATAAACGGCTTTTTCATAAAAACTCCCTAATATTAGCAAACAGCTAATAAGTTATTATATTAGCATTTAGAGCATTGTCAAGGGCGATCTAAAAATATGATCTGATAGCTAATATGCGACTAAAAGCGGTATTTATTCGAAATTTGCGAATGTGCCGTAAATCAAGAAAAATTTCTCAAATGACCCTTGCTGAAAAGTGCGGTACATCAACCTCTTATATAGGTCAGATAGAGATTGGCAACAGATTCCCTTCTATGGAAATGATTGAAAAAATCGCTGCGGCATTACGAATTAAACCGTATGTACTATTTATTGATGATCCGGGTGAAGAAATTACTTTAAAATCAGAGAAACAAAAACCATACATAATGTCCGATACAATGAAAGATGAACTTGTTAAACGGCTTAATAATGCTATCCGCAAAGTTGTCAAAAGGATCAATTAAAGTAAAGGTATGGCTCAATAAATAACCTATTCAATTCAGTTTCAGGCTGGTACCGACTTTGCAGAAATGGCCTCTTTAATAATTCCGGGTAAACCAGCTTTTCCGGTACAGAAAAAACAAGGCCGCCGAACATAATAGAGGGCTCTTTTTTTCAGAACAGTTCGTATTATCCTGCCGTAATATACAGTATTTGGTAAACAATTCTATTGCCAACACATACAATTATGTATTACATTATTGTATGGAAGAGCGGCGGATCACCTGGGATGAAGCTAAAAACGACGAAAACAAACGTAAACATAAAATTAGCTTTGAGGTGGCACAATATGTATTTTCTGATCCGAATAGGATATGGCGCTTCGACAGGAGTGAAAAAAATACATCAGGAGAAGAGCGCTGGCAAACTATCGGCAGAGTTGGAAAAACTTTTTTTGTGGTGTATACGGAACAGGAAGGAAGGGCTGTAAAAGAAACCCAAATTATTTCGGCACGGAAAGCGGAAAAGCATGAGAGGAGGAGTTACAATGGATACTATAGGAGCGACAATAAAGGTTGGACAAAAGATACCTAAAGAGGTTTTGAAGCAGGCAAAAAAGCAATACAGAGAAGCCGGTAAAGCACCCAAAGTCTATGATCCTGATTGCCCGCCTTCCACGCCGGAGGCATTAGCCGAATTCGCGGCTATGGCGCAGGAATTACGGAAAAGCCGCAGGAATCCTTCTTCGGTAGTAGCGATCAGAGTCAAACCAGATACCCTTTCAAAGTACAAGGCTCTGGGCAAGGGCTATACCGGTATTATGGCCGATGTTCTTAATTATGTAGCAGATAATCCGGAGATTCTTAGCCAAGCCGCAAAGTTATAGGTAGTCAATGAGTTAGCACAATTAATCCCCGTAATGCCCCTTACATTGAGCAATTTCGACAGCGTCATTGCTTACTATTCATGGTTTTTACTTGCTTTTTCCGGGGAATGGTGTATATTAATTGAAGGATGTTAATAGATCCTGCTTTTACAGCGTACTATCCTCATGCCTCGCAGCCGATTGGGATTCCCAAACAAACTGTGAACCCGGCTGTTACAGGAATGCCCGGTATAAGCAGGTTACCGGAAATAACCGGGACACCGGCCGGCAAACAAGGGCCTCAGCAGAGCAGTTTGTATTTCCCTGCCGTGGTCGTAGACATTTCCCCGGAAGCCTGGGATGCGTACAACCGGAATATTGCAAACAAAGGTTTAGCCCAGCCGGAAAATCCCGGGCAAAAAGGCGCTTTACCCGGTACGCCGCAGGTAATCATGCAAGGCAATAACGCCAAGGGTGTCAGCGAAGTATTTGAAACTCATGAATGTCAGACCTGTAAAAGCCGCAAATATCAGGACAGTTCAAGCGATCCTTCGGTAAGTTTCCAGGCGCCGACTCACCTTAGTCCCGGTCAGGCGGCAGGTGCCGTGGCAGCCCACGAAGGCGAACATGTATCCCACGAACAGGCTAAAGCAGAACGGGAAGACAGGCAAATAGTCAGCCAAACCGTTACGATCAATACCGCGATATGCCCTGAATGCGGACGGGTGTATGTCTCGGGCGGCGTAACCCGCACAATAACGGCAAACAAGCAGGACAATACCCCGGAAGTCCCAGCTCCTGCCGAAACTCCCGCCGTATAGAAATATCCTTTTTTTACAAATACCTTTATATTTAAAGAAAATTAAAGAAAACTCTCGCAAAGACACGGAGGCGCAAAGATGAATGAAAATGATATTGGTTCTATTGTAGTTGATACAGCAGTCTATATACATAAAAATCTTGGTTCTGGATTGTTGGAAAACGTATATGAGGCGGTCTTGGCTAAATTATTAGCAAAGAAAGGACTATCCATTCAACGGCAGGTATCAATACCAATAGAATTTGAAGGCGAACATTTTGATGAGGGATTCAGAATTGATATATTTATTGAAGGAAAGGTAATTGTGGAGTTGAAATCGGTGGAGAAAATAACTGCCTCTCATAAAAAGCAGTTACTGACATACTTGAAATTAACTAACACAAAACTTGGTTTCATTCTCAATTTCGGAGCAGCGCTAATGAAAGAGGGAATAGTCCGAACAGTTAATGGCCTCTCAGATTGAAGCCTTGCGCCTCAGCGTCTTCGCGAGATCTCTTTCAAGATCAGTGGATATCTGAAACCTGGCCGATGGATCTTTTAAACGAAAAACATTCTAAAGCATTTGTCTGTTGCGGTAGTTTCGTTCCAGGATATCCAGAGCGCCGATCATGTCCTGTTCAAAATTGGCAAAACCCCGTTCATCATCGTTTGGTATTTCGCTTTTAAGCCGCGCTAGACGTTCACGAAGGGGCCGTCTTTTTTCCTCTCCCATAAATGGAATGCCCTCGGCTTCTTTGCTGTCCATTCTTGTAAGACCGCTTATTTTGTAAAGGGGCGCTCCCAAATGAATACAGGTATCGGCACGATGATAGAATTCCATAATGAGTTCCAGCAGCCGTATCTGTTTGGAGGGAACGCAGTACTTGTCTATCGGGTCGAAAGAATTTTGCTGGAGAAAACCGTCTTTGATTAAGTCCGAAGCCAGCAGCACCAGGCGTTCACCGTCCGGGAGTGCATCCGGGCCAATAAGCCGGACTATCTCCTGAAGGCGCTGTTCTTTTTTAAGGAGTTCAAGCGCCTCCTGCCTTACCGTGGCCCAGGCGGGATCGAGTTTTTGCCACCAGGGTTTTACCTCTTCCGCATATTCGGAATAACTGTCTATCCAGGAAATTGCAGGATAATGACGGGCATTTGCCAGTTCCCGGTCAAGGGCCCAGAAACAACGGATAAAACGTTTGGTATGCTGAGTAACAGGCTCCGAAAAATCACCGCCCGGCGGAGACACCGCTCCGATAATCGATACCGATCCTTCTTTGCCCCCCAGGGTGATAATCCTGCCGGCCCTTTCGTAAAATTCGGCAAGCCTTGTAGGAAGATATGCGGGAAACCCTTCTTCCGCCGGCATCTCTTCCATGCGGCCGGACAGTTCCCTCAGCGCTTCCGCCCAGCGGCTGGTTGAATCCGCCATAATCGCAACATGGTAGCCCATATCACGGTAAAACTCCGCCAGAGTTACTCCCGTATAAATCGACACTTCCCTTGCAGCAACAGGCATATTGGAAGTATTGGCAATAAGAATTGTCCTTTCCATTAATGAGCGGCCGGTTCGCGGATCTTCCAAATGGGGGAACTCGGTGAGTACATCGGTCATCTCGTTGCCGCGCTCTCCGCAGCCAATATACACAATTACATCGGCATCGCACCACTTTGCTATTGCATGCTGCGTCATGGTTTTACCGGTACCAAAACCGCCGGGAATCGCCGCAGCCCCTCCCTTGGAAAGCGGAAAGAATAAATCAATTACCCGCTCTCCTGTAATCAACGGCTGGTCGGGGGCAAGACGCTGGACGCAGGGGCGGGGAATACGCACCGGCCACCACTGGGCCAGAGAAATTTCCGCGCCTGTATCGGTACGGGCAATTGTATCGGTACAGCAATATTCCCCCGGCGGAGCAAGCCAGACAATACGGCCTTTTATGTCTGGTGGAATCATAATCGTACAGGTGATGCTTTCTGTTTCCTTAACTGTTCCCAGACACATTCCCGGTTTTGCTTCGGCAGCATTTCCGTTTGCAAGCTGCGAGCCAAGCTCCGTATCTGGAACAAAGGGCCAGTGTTTTTCCAAATCCAGCGCTTCTGCCCTTACGCCGCTTGTCATAAAAGCGCCGGTTTTTTTGTATAACACTTTCAGCGGCCGCTGTATTCCGTCGTAAATTGTCCCGATAAGACCGGGTCCCAGCAGCACAGAAAGCGGACGTTCAGTTGATACTACAGGGGCTCCTATTCTGAGTCCTGTATCATCTTCATATACCTGAATTAACGCTTCATCCTTTTCAAGCCGGACAATTTCACCGGTAATCCGCTGTTCACCGACTTCAACAAGGTCAAAGAGACCTGCACTTCCCAGGCCGTCAGCCTTAATGATCGGGCCGGAAATATGCGTTACTTTTCCCGCTTCAGCCATTCCCGCCTCCGTTGTCATAACACCCGGTTACAGCGCCGGACGCTGCGGTTGTATTAACGGCGGATACCGGCAGCGTTAAATCTTCAATGTTTCCCAACAGGGCTGCGGCCAGTTCAGCCCGCTTTTCCAAAAGCAATGCTTCCGCCGCTTTGTCTACAGAAACGGTAATCCGCAAACGGGGAAAATCCATTACCAGCGCCGGAAAAGAACCGGTTATTATATAAAGAGGATCTTCAGTATAGCTAAAAGAAATCCCGCCAAAAGAAGATTCAACAAGGGCGCCGCATTCTTCTTTGGAAAGCGCACGATAACGGAGAGAAGCTGTCTCCGGCCGGTCCGGCGAGCCAAAAAAACCGGAAGATATTTCTTCTTTCTTTTTCTCCAAATCTTTTTTCATAATGTACAGTAAAGAAGCACGATCCAGCGATGCAAGAAATTCTTCCATTGCCTTATTTAAAAAACGATCTATGGTTTCTGAGCGGATTCTCCGCTTGTCCATTGGAAGCCGGGCCATAATTTCCAGCTGCAACTGGCTTTCTTTCTGTTCATAATCAGAGCGGACTTTCTTTTCCGATCGGTTAAGTTTTTTTTCCCAGGCCGCCTTTGATGAACTTGCCAAATCATCGGCAGCTTTGAGAATCTTAAGCGCTTTTTTTCGTGCGTCTTCCAGGATCTCCCTGTCTAACGCTTCGGTGGTATGCAGCTCTTCCATGCACACACCGCCTCCTGGCGGTGAACTATAATAACTTCCTTGCGCTCGCGGGCTGAAAGCCCGCATCTTATATTATACATGCACCCCTATTGCTTCCCTGATTGCATCAACCAGGGTTTTATGCCCCGGAAGGTGTCCCAGAGTTCCCGGAATTTCCACCACAAGAGGATAGGCGCCTTTTAACTGCCAGTCCGTCAGTGTTTTCCCCAGCCATAGAGCTGTTTCTTCCGTAATTATCAGAACACGGCAGCTTATATTACCGGGAAGGAAGACTCCGGCAGTTTCGTCCCACCCGTGAGTGCATTTTTTAAAGACTGCCAGCGCTTCTTCCTCTCCGGATACCGCCTGCCCCTCTATTCCTACAAAACGAAAAGCAGTTGCCAGTTCCGTTTCTCCAATAAAAAAATAGTCCACACTAGAATATCAGTATAAGCAGAGCAACAAGGAAGCCCCAAAGACATATCCCTTCTGCAAGGCCGGCATAAGGCAAAGCCTTTCCGGAAAGTTCGGGGTTCTCGCTCATTGCTCCCATAGCGGCGGACCCTATCTGGCCTACAGCAATGCCGCCGGCCACGCAGGAAATCCCCACAGCCAGGGCTGCGGCAAAATACTTCCACACCGAAACAGCCTGGGTTCCTGAAGCTTCTCCTTCATCGCTTTCCGCTTCCTGGGCAAAAACCATTGCTCCCAAAACCAGCAGTATGGTTAATACAATCAACGTTCTTTTCATCTATACCAACTCCTTAAATTATTGCTCCGCGTTTTTTCTGAAACGGAAAGGCGTAAAGGCAACTCCCGTTTCCGTAAAAAATTTGCTGAAAAACTCATAGTACTGCAGCCGTACTGCCTGTATTGCTACAATCATTCCTTCCAACAGAATAATAATACCGTTTCCGGCAATAAGAATCAAAAGGGAAATAAGAGGGCCTGCCGCAAGATTCTGCACCAGACCTGAAAGGGTAAAGACAATAAACGAAAGCACCGCATGGGAAAGGGCAAAAGCGCCCACGCGGAGGAAGCTGACGGTATTGGAAATATACGAGGATGCCGATTCAATGATTTCCACAAACCCTTCCATGATAAACACCATAAGGCCTTGTTCCAAAACAGGCCTTTCGCCGGAAACAAGCCGCCAGATTGCAGGGCCAAAAAAAATCAAAAAAACAGGAACGGCAAGTCCCGCATAATCATAGTTTTCAAAACGGCCGCCGAAGATAAGGCGCATGGCAATAAACAAGGCATACCAAAAAAGAAGCATCCCTGCCAGCCCTGTTTTAGAAAAAAACGCTTTTTCATATTTTTTTTGACTGTATTGGTTGGCAATGTTTACCAGGAGTCCGATAGAATTAAGGATAATACCTACAGCTATGGTAAAACCGAAAAAGTAAAACATCTTGGCAATGTTATTTTTATCGGGCATCAGGCTGAGAATACGGGACGGGGCGGTGCCGGGAATATCCAGTCTCTTCATTATAAAACCAAGTACGGCCCGAGTCGGCTTTTCCAGAAACTTTTCGCTGGTAAAAAAGGCGCCGTTTAAAATGCCCATGATCATCGAAGAAATGCCCACTGCTTTAAGGGGTGTGGAAAAATGTTTAAATGAAGCAAGAAGCTTATTTTTGTTTTTTAATCCCAATGCTATTCCCAAAAGAAAAAGTACCAAACCCTGCCCCAGATCGCCGAACATTATCCCAAAAAGTATTGTAAAGAAAAAAGCAACAAAGGGAGTCGGATCCAGTGTCCCGTAAAGAGGCGCTCCGTAAGAAAACACAACAGGTTCAAATCCGCGAACAAAAGCGCCGTGTTTCAGAGAGACAGGAACTTTTTCCCTGCCCTCTACTACATCTTCCAGTTCTTCCGGGTTGTATGATCGTATAGCGGTACGGCCTTCGGTCCGGTTCTTCAGTTCATCAACCAGCACCGGCACTTCGTCTGCGGGAACCCAGCCGCTGATAACATAAACACTTCGTGTTCCCCGCAGCCGCCGTTTGAATTCTTCCACCGTCTGCGCCATAAGGTACGAAGCGGCCAGACTCTGCAGCGAAGGACTGTATTCCTTTTTAAAATCTTCTTTTTTTCCGGCAATGTTTTCCAGTTCTTTTTCCGTTGCGGCAATTCTTTCTTTAAGACTATTAAGAAGATCCGCGGGAACTCCTTTGTAACCTTCGGGGATATCAATGGGTGTAAAAGCCGTTTTTTTCAGCGCCGAATCCAGGGCAAAACGGCCCTTGCGGGAGGCGGCAGCGAGGAAACGCCCTGTATCGTCCAGTGAAACGATCACAGCCCGGCCGGCAAGATTTTCACGCAATGTTTCCTGACGGCGCGGATCAAGTCTTCCGACACGCAGCGTAAGGTAAGAAAGCTGATCCAGATCCGAAAACGGAGCGTTCAGCCTGGAAAATGCTTTGGCTTCGTTAATGGTTTCTTCCAGTTTTTTCTTTTCTTCATTCTTTTCGTTTTCTTTTACGCTTAATCCCAGAATTGTTACAACAAGAGTGGCGGCAAGCTGTTCTTCCGCTTCTTTGGGAAGAACAGTATTATCAAGCGGTTCATCGGGCAGTTCTACGCCCAAATAAACGGCAGCGGAACGGAGGCGGGTTAAGCTTTCTCTTATATGGGCTATTGTTCCTGAACTGCCCGGTGAGCTTCCTTCATCTGCGGTAAACATGTCGCCGGAAAAATGCATCAAACCGCGGCGGCCCAGAAATTCAATAACCGGATCAACATCACGTGCAAGAACTGTCATTTCAATCTGTTTCATCTTTTGCGGACGAATCATGAACCAAGCTCCAAAGCTGCAAGTACATCCTTGCAGGTCATTCCCATACCAAGCCCTTCGGTACAGCTTGTCAGAACATCTTCTTCAAATTGTTTGAGTTTAATAAAACAAAAAACCTTGTCTATATATGAAAGACTGGTTCTGAAGGATCGCAGTGCCAGATGGTAGAGGTGTTCCGATGCCGCATTCTGAAAATACCGGGGATCCGGCTTCCAATGACCGGAAACAGGATTAAGGAAGCGGAAACGTTTCCACTTCTCCCACTCGCTGTAATCATCCAGCGAAAACTCAAGCGCAGCAAGGGCATCTTCGCAGAGCTTATTGTTTTTTTCAATAAAAACCAAATGCTGTTTGACTTCTTCTGCTTTCATGCTGTAGTAGCTGCGCAGCCTGAGCGCCCAGGCGCAATTCCTAAGGGCAATTTCTTCTGCGATTATTTTTTCGGCCGCTATTCGATCATGTCTTTTAAGAAGCGTAAGGCTTGTCCACAATTTTGCATAGTAGTGGCGATCCAAAGCTGTTTCCAGAGATACTTCACCGGATTCATCCTCCCCTGTTCCTGACGGAACTGCAGGACTTTTGCTTTGTTCAAGGTATGCAAGAATAAACTGTAAATCCGTTTGCTTAAGCATCGCTTCGGCATCGGGCCAGGCATCAAAATTAACGGCGCCAAAACGGCCCAGGGGAGTAAAGACCGGTTTGGAAGAAGTTTCTCCTTCTACAATAAGGGCAAGTGCGGTTTTAAGATCCGAATATTCATAAACCTGCAGCAAAAGTAAAAACAGAAGCGGCGGCTTTTTATACGATTTAAGGACTGCGCTGATTGCATCAACCCCCCGCCCGGAAAGGCGCCGTTCAAGATCAGGAAGCAGTTCCCGTTCGGGCAGTTCTCTGGCATTCGATCCAAATACAAGCTGGTCCAATTCGGAAAGCCGGTTTATGGGGTTAAGGGCGGCTATACGGCGGCTTACAAAAGACTTGCCGATAATGCCGCTGGCCTTAACAAAGGCATAGGCCTTTTCCCCCTGGCGAATCAAGGCCTTCGCTCACTTTCGTTCGCCTGATTGAGTATACATTTTTCTTCCATAAGCAGAGAAAAAGCCAGTGAGGAAAAATTTTCATTTTGTTGGGGCATAGAATCCAGGCTTGCCCTGTATTCATCAAGAATTTTATTATATTCATGCTTAACAGCGTCAACCGAATTCAGGTATTCCGCTTCCAGTTCCGACGCTAACTTTTGATACGATTCATCAAAAACAATCCGGTTCTTTTCTTCTGCTTCTTTGGTGCGCCGATCCGCTTCCGCCTGGGCATCATCCACCAAAATTGCCGCCTGATTCTCTATTTCAAGCAAATGCCGCAGTATATCCGGATCGTCCATCTTATCTAATCTATGGCAGTAAGAATGTTTTCATATTTTTTGATAACAGCACTGGCTGATGCAGGATCGTTTTGGGAAGCCAGCTCGGTAAAAAACTGCGGATTTTGCAGCATTTCCGCCAGCCTTTTAAGAATACGCAAATGTAATTCCGATTCTGCCTGAGGAGCAAGGATCATAAAAAGCAGATACACCGGCTGGTCGTCCAGTGCGTCATAATCAATGCCTTGCCGGGAAATACCCAAATATCCGCAGACTTTGTCTATGGAGGCTACCCTTCCGTGGGGAACGGCGATTCCTTTCTGAATGCCTGTGGACATCTTTCGTTCCCGGGTTCTGATTGCTTCAAGCACCTCTTCCCTAATATTCAGATGAGAAGCCTGACAAAAAGCATCTGCAAGCTCTTCGAAGGCCTCGTCCTTGTCTTCGGCTTCAAGGCCAATTTTTATAAAATCACTCTCAAAGAGCTCACTTAATAGCATGTTATTCTCCCGTTCCGGAATTAAGATCTTCGGGAGGAATCACTTCCGGGGGAATTGCTTCGGGAAAAATCTCGTTTCCGGTATCAGTATTTTCCCACCAGGTATTATCCCCGCTTACGGATTGTTCCCGCCCTGCAGCCTCTACCCCGGAAATTCCGGAACTGCGGTTGAGCAGCGCCATACTCAGGCTAAGTATTAAAAACAGGGCTCCAAGAATGGAAGTAGCCCTGGTCAGTACATTCCCCGACCGGGATCCAAAAGCGGAGGCGCTGCCCCCGGCAAAAATCCCCCCCAGGCTGTCCCCTTCTTCATTCTGAACCAGTACCAGGAGGATTAATAACACCGCTACCAGTATAAAAACCACCAAAAGCAGTATACCCACTATTCCCATGAAAAACTCCGTTATTCAAGGGTAAAAAACCCTTATTGTTCAATTGTAACGAGGGGGGAAAACTTGTTCAAGAGGGTTTTTGGTTAATTGTTATTTTGAAGCATCCCGGAGGGGAAAAACCGGCCAGGATCAGCCGGTTCCTATGGCTTCTTTTGCCACAGCTATTGTGGCGGACATACCTATACGATCTGCGCCTGAATTAAAAAGTTCCAGAGCCCTTTGCAGGGTTTTTACACCCCCGTCTATTTTAATACCGGCTTTGCTGCCAATAATACTCCGGACAAACCGGACATCCTCTTCTTCAGCCTTTTTCCCGGAAAGGGCATTGGAGATTTTAACAAAATCACACCCGCAGTCACGGATTAAAGAAAGAACTTCCCTCTTTTCTTCATCCGAATACAAGGACTGCTCGTAAATTGCCTTAACCAGACATTTGCCCCGGGCAATTTGGAGCATTTCCTGCAATTCACGCCGGGCTGCAGCAAGCTCACCGCTTTTTATTGCCAGTACATTCAGCGCCACATCCATTTCCGCAGCTCCCCTGCGTATACATTCACGAAGCTCTGCGCTTTTTGCCGCCTGGGAAGCGGCGCCGTGGGGAAAACCCGCTACAGAACATACCGCCACGCCGGTTCTGCCGAGAATAGTTGCGGCACATTCCACATAATAGGGAGACACCACCACATTTGCCAGTCTGTATTCGGCGGCAAGCTTACATTCGGCAATAATCTTTTCCCTGCTAATCCCCGGATCAAGAAGAGAATGTTCAAGCTTGCCGGGAACTGACAAATTAATACCTTTATTGCGCAGTTCTGCGGCGGGAAGACCAGCGGCAGGCGATACCGGTTTACTGCCTGTTCCTAAAATCTTTTCCAGTTCCCTTTCGGTCGCATTTATAATTTCGTTTACATTCATGCACACACCGCCCCCTTGTTATTAAAATTGTTGCGGCAGCAACTACTTTGCTACAATAACTGTGTTATTTTCCGTGTTGGACAACAGTCTGTTTGCCGTTGATCGTAAAACTGTCCAAAACCCCGCAAATGGTAAGGTCTGCGATAAGTTCCTTATCGCCTGTAAACATATTGGCGGCCCCGCCGTCTACATTTACCAGAACTATATCTCCCACCCCTGCATGGGCCGCGTCAAAAGCAATCTGACGCTTACCATCGGGAGTCCCGTCGGGATTGAGATATTCCACGATCATCAGTTTATAGCTTTTAAAGCTCTTATCCTTGATAGTGGAAATGAGGTTTCCAACAACTCTGGCGATTTTCACAATCGGCCTTTATTTGGGCAGTATTCCTTCCACATCATCATGGGGAGCGGGAATTACATGGAGACCGTAAAGCTCGCCAACTACCTTGGCTGCTGCTGCTCCGGCATCAACGGCGGCTTTTACAGCGCCTGTATCACCCCGTACCATGACGGTGACCAGCCCTGAGCCGATCTGCTCTTTGCCGACAAGCTTTACATTGGCAGCTTTTACCATAGCATCCGCCGCTTCGATTGCTCCGATAAGTCCCTTGGTTTCTACCATTCCCAATGCTTCTTTCATTTAGATCCTCCTGTAAAGAATGTTGTTCATTCTTTAATTTTTACCCTGGGGGTATTTCTTCGTTGTATGTATCTATAAAGCCGACTATGGCCACATCGACCGGTACGTCTTTGCGGAACATCTTTGCAGCTTCTTTAGATCCGATTAAATAAACAAAATCACCGGGTCCTGCCTGGCGGGTTGAATCACCTGCGACAATAGTGCCTGCTTCTTTCCCGTTTTCAATTAGTTTTACGGTTAATAGAGGAATTCCCTGAAGGTATTCTTCCTTGACCGTTGCAACTACAGTTCCGGTAACAATGCCCGTATACACTTATTTTGCCGCTTTAACAGAAGGCGAAGGCAATATACCTTCCACATCGCTGTGAGGCCTGGGGATCACATGAAGTCCGTACAGATCACCTACGCGTTTGGCCGCTTCTGCTCCGGCGTCAACAGCGGCTTTAACGGCGCCAACATCGCCCCGAACCATGACGGTAACCAGCCCTGATCCGATCTGCTCTTTGCCGACAAGAACTACGTTGGCGGCTTTTACCATAGCATCAGCCGCTTCAATGGCTCCGATAAGTCCCTTGGTTTCTACCATTCCCAATGCTTCTTTCATACCAACTCCTTGCAAATGTATTTGTCTAACAAATAGATTCAATTATTTTTTTATGAGGAGACGGAATAACCGTACTTGCCCCAAGCATACCCTGCACTTCTTCCAAACCCTCCGCCGCTTCAACAGCGGCCCGGACAGCGGCAACCTCTCCGGTAAATATAACAAAAGCCTTGCCGCCCAAACCTCTGCCCAGCCGTACTTCGATAAGGTTAATCGCCGCAGCCTTTACCGCCGCATCTGCTGCCTGTACGGCAGCGCACATGCTGTAACTTTCCATTATCCCAAGAGCATTTACATTTTCTGCTTCTGCAGTCGCTCCTATGGCAGGCGCTACCTGTTCATGAATACCGGGAATTACAAGGGAATCCACCAGGGCGGATCCGGCAGAAGCTTTACCTGCTTCCACCGAAGCGCGTACCGCAGCTACCTCCCCTTCCACAATAACAAGATACTTTCCTGCACAGGCCGCCTGGGATGCGACAAGTTCTACCCCGGCGGCTTTAAGCATGGCGTCGCCTGACTGTATCCCCAAAGGTACGGACATGGTTTCAATCATTCCCAGTGCATTTCTCAAAACTTTATTCCGCCTTTATTGTTACCATATCCGATCGTACATCGGCTATCGTTCCATTAACCGGCGCATGAATCAGCGCCCCCAATCCCTCAGGTCTTCCTATGACCGTTCCTTTTTTTACCGCCGATCCTTTTTCTACCGCCGCTTTGCAGGGAGCGCCCAGGTGCATTTTGAGGGGAATGCGATACTCATGTACCTTTACCGTAAAAGGAATAAAAGGCGCATCCCTGTCGTATTTTACAAGAGCAAGCCGGGACATAAGCCGCTTTAACGGAATTTTTTTTACGCCAAGTCCGGGATCTACGAAACCGGCTTTTTCCTTTTTCGGTTTAATCCCCTCTCCCATCAGGGCCTTTTTAAAATTCCCCATTATGATTGAAGGAGCAAGGCCGAAATTACACGCATAGTAACTGCAGATTCCGCATTCGCAGCAGCTGAAAAGACTGTTGGTATTACCGAGGAGTTTTCCCTTTTCCGAAGCGAGCGCCCGCATTGCCTTATGCGGAGTAACGCCAAGTCCCAGTATGGCCCGCGGACAAAGCTGTGTACATATCGAACATTGGCAGCATACAGCTTTTGCGAGTTTTGCCTGTCTTTTTAAATCAACGTGTTTATAAGAAAGAAGTTTATGACTCTTTGGCAGGGGAAGTATGCCCCCGGTAGTTTTAGTAACGGGCTCTTCCAGGCTTTGCGCAGGAGTTCCCATCAGAGGACCGCCAAGTATCACTTCATAGTCTCCGGCATTCCCCGATTCAAACCCTCCGGCAGCTTCAATAAGGGAGCCTATCGGCGTACCGATAGGAACTTCCATAGTAACGGGATTTTTTACCGCTCCCGAAACGGTGATTATTTTATCTGTTACGGGTTTCCCGTCCAGAGCGCCTGCAATGTTTACAAGGGTTGCTACATTGGAAACCACAGTTTTTACATCAAGGGGAATTCCGCCGGCGGGAACTACCCGGCCCGTTACATCGTAGACAAGGGTTTGTTCGTCTCCGGAAGGATAAGTACTTTTCATTAAATGAAGATCTATCTTTGTTCCGGTAGTTACCTTTTTAAGAGCCGATACAGCTTCTTCGTAATGGCTTTTGGTCGCAATAACAAGTTTTTTGGCTCCGGTATGTTCCGCTGCCGCAAGCATGGCGCGCACTATGTCGGCGGCGTTTTTTTCCATAATACGGCGATCAGAGCGGAGCAATGGTTCACATTCTGCGCCATTGGCAATGAGATATTCAGCCTGTGTATCCAGTTTTACATGGGTGGGAAACCCGGCGCCTCCGGCGCCGACTATGCCTGCCTCTCGTACCTGGTCAAGAAAACTCATCTGATAATTTAACCTCACTCAAATTCAACTGAAAAAGCCTCCATAAATAATTAAACAATTCTGAAATCCCCATGAAGCACACAGCGCCGCAAGCGGGTAAACGAGTGAGCCGCCGTTACTCCTTCTCCGGTGGGGGTTGCAATGGTAAGGGTTGCATACCCTTCACCGTTAAAGCCAAGCCCCGAATAAGAGGGGGCATTCTTAACAAAAATCGTCGTATTCAGCGCATGGGCTGCATAGCTCATGTGTTTGATATTGGTTGAGTGGATCATCGCCGAATGCTGGCAGCCCTGTTCGGCACGAATTGCATGGGCTACAGCATCGTCTATGTCTTTTACCCGGGCAATGCCCAGAACAGGCATAAGCATCTCTGTCATAATAAAAGGATGATAGGGATCCACTTCCGCTATAACAAGCCGGGGATTCCCGGTAAAAGCCACACCTGCATCCCGGAGTATTACCGCAGCATCCCGCCCCACATACTTCCGGTTAATTACATACTGTCCGTCTTTGTTGATTAAGGTAGCGGCAAGAACTTTATTGATGTCTTCGCCGCCAATAAGGAAAGCGCCGTTACGAACCATTTCTGCAATAAGCGCATCGGCGATATTGGCAAAAGCAAAGACTTCTTTTTCCGCCACGCACAGCACATTGTTGTCGAACGAAGCGCCATCCACTATGTCTTTTGCCGCTTTTTCCAGTATTGCCGTATCATCAACAATAACAGGAGGATTCCCCGGGCCGGCGGCTATAACTTTTTTGCCGGTTTTCATGGCGGCTTTTACCACCGGTTCCCCTCCGGTAATGGAAAGAAGGGGAATATCTTTGTGGGTCATCAGGGCCGTTCCGGTTTCCAAAGTCGGTTCACGCACCGTTGTAATAAGTCCCGCAGGCCCTCCGGCCGATACAATTGCTTCGTTAAGAATGCGCATTGTTTCCTGGGAAACATTTTTTGCCGCAGGGTGCGGATTAAATACAACGGCGTTTCCCGCCGCAATCATGCTGATTGAATTGTTGATTACCGTTGACGGGGGGTTTGTAGACGGCGTGATTGAGCCGATTACGCCGAATGGCGCCATTTCCACCAGGGTAAGACCGTAATCGCCGGACCACGCCTGGGTACGGAGATCTTCAATACCGGGAGTTTTATTTGCCGCAAGGAGATTTTTTAAAACCTTGTGCTCCACACGGCCATAACCTGTTTCCTGATTCGCCATCCCTGCAAGTTTCTGCGCATTGTCTCTGGCGGCCTGACGCATGGCTTCGATAAGCTTTCCGCGTTCTTCCAGTGTCGCTTTACCAAGCTGCCGCTGTGCATCTTTTGCTTTGGCGACAGCTTCGTCTATGGTATCAAAGATCCAGTTTTCTCCGCTTGCAGCGGAAACTGCACCGGAAGTAAGTTTTGCAACTACCTGAGACGCAATTTTTTCTATTTCTTCTTTTGTCATCATACGCTCTTCTCTTTATGTTTGTCGAAAATTCTCTTTTGGTTCATGTCAATGTAATCAATGATTGCAATAATCGTACTGTCTGCGGGTTTGTTTTCGGTAACAGAGGTTTGACGCGAAGAAGAGCCGCCAACGATCATTACAACTTCCCCTTCTCCGGCACCAACGGCGTCTATGCTTACCACAGGAGCGCCCTTCTCCGTCCAGGTATCAAGATCAATATTCCTGGTAAGGAGCAATTTCAGCCCGTTGAGTTTTTCCGATTTATTGGTACTTACCACCGTACCGATTACTCTGGCAATTTGCATAACGTTATCCCTTTTTCCTTTGCACGGTCTCTGGCAGCCGGGCTAATAAATCCTTTTGCGGTATAATAAACGGCTTTTTCCCCCCGTGCCAACGCTTTATTTACATCGTTTTCCGTTACAAGCTCAAGCGCAACACCGCCGGCAATGGGAGAACCTTTGCTATAACTCTGCAGTTCAGTAGATACGGATTTTCTTCCGGGAATACATGCTTCCAATATGGTACCGCAAAGTATACCGTTTCCGTTTGCTTCGTCGGTATCCAAATGGACTTCCGCATCAAAGTCTTTGGCTACTCTGACGACAATATTCCCGATAACTCCTTCACGGGGAGAAGGAGTTTTAATCGAAACAGCATCGCCGTCTTTTACGCCATAAAGAACAGCCTGTTCCGCCGAGAGGTGTACATGACGGGCGGCAACAATCACTCCCTGATTAACGGTGATTTTTCCAGCAGGACCGGTAATGGTGCAGCCGGGGGTTCCGGCAATGCTGCCGCTCATCCTGATATGCGGTTTTATACCAAGCGTAAAACCGTCACTTACCGAAATTTCAACCTGAGTCTCGCTGCGTTCCGGCCCAAGAACCCGAACTTTTTTTATGGATCCTTTAGGCCCTGCTACTTCTACCGTTTCTTCGCAGGCAAACTGTCCCGGCTGTGAAAGTTCCCTAAACCGGGTCATTGTTTTTCCTTTGCCAAAAAGCTGTTCAAAATGATCTTTGGAAAGGTGAACATGGCGGGCTGAAACAGCAACGGGAAAATAGTACATTCCCCGTTCGGCAAATTTACGGAGTATAATATTCTGTATAAGCCGTTTCAGTGCATCTTCGTTCATTGTTTAATACGCCTGTTTTGTTATTGTTACCAGCCCTGTAGGACATTTTGACGTACACTTGCCGCACTTTTCGCAGTCGTCGGGTTTTATTTCTATTTCGCCTTCTACAATTTTTATTCCCTTGCTGGTACCCATACGTACCGCTCCGGCTTTAAGCATTTCATCACAGATCCGCCTGTCATTAATGCCTGTTGATGCCTTTACTTTTATTCCGTCTCCGACAGTTTGCTTCATAAGCCGGATGTCTTCCGCAGTAGCGGCGCCGGGGCCGAAGCCGGTACAGGTTTTGACAAAATCTACTCCGGCTTTTTTTGCCAGTGTACAGGCGGCGACTTTTTCTTCGTCCGATAATAAACCGGTTTCGATGATTACCTTGACAATTGCATTGGGATGCGCGGCATTTGCTACTGCCAAAATATCGTTATACACGACATCGTACTCTTTATCCTTTAAAGCCCCGATATTGATCACCATATCCACTTCTTCAGCGCCGTTTTTTATTGCCTCTGCGGTTTCAACAGCCTTAACCATTGCAGTAGTGGCTCCCAGGGGAAAACCTATAACGGAGCAGGTTTTAACACCCGAACCTTTTAACTGTGAAGCAACATAAGCCACATTGGCAGGATTTATACAAACCGATGCAAAATGGTACTGCTTTGCCTCGTCGCAGAATTTTTTTAAGGCAGCCTTAACGGTATCCTGTTTAAGCACCGTATGATCCATATATTGGGCATAACCGGCATCGTAGCCTGTCTTGATAACCCTGGGGCCGGAAGCCGCCTGAGCGCTGGTCTTTTCCATTACGTTTTTAGTTACTTCCTTTACAATTTCATTAATATCCATGTCTTTCTCCCTGACAAGACAACAAACCGGTATTAATACCCCTTAATGGTTTGCCCTTTAATAATACTTATTCCGCCCGAAGTACCAAGACGCGTTGCCCCTGCTTTTATCATTGCTGCCGCATCGTCAAAAGATCTGACCCCTCCGGCGGCTTTTACACCCATTACCGGGCCAACCGTTTTTCTCATCAACGCAACATGTTCCGGCGTTGCCCCGGCGGTTGAAAATCCGGTTGATGTTTTTACAAAATCAAGCCCTGCGTTTTTGGCAATTTCACACGCCTTGATAATTTCTTCTGTAGAAAGGAGGCAGGTTTCTATAATTACTTTCAGAAGTGCGGCAGAACCGCAGGCTTTCCGGATTGCGGACATGTCCTCTTCTACAAGTTTTATGTTTCCGGACTTCATGGCTCCGATATTCATTACCATGTCGATTTCTCCGGCGCCGTCTTCTATAGCGGCGGAAGTTTCATAGGCTTTTGCCTTTGCAGACATGGCGCCCAAAGGAAAGCCCACTACCGAACAAACCTTTACGCCGCTTCCTGCCAGGAGTTTTGCACATTGGGCAACATTAGAGCCGTTTACGCACACCGAAAAAAAGTGATACTGCTGTGCCTCATTGCAGAGTTTTTCTATGTCTGCAGGTTTTGCATCGGCTTTAAGCAGCGTGTGATCAATGTATTTCGGCAAATCAGCAGGGCTTAATGAAACAGGCGCTGAAACAGGGTGAACACCCTGTGCCGCAGGAATTGTTCTTGAAATTTGCTCCAGAACTTCCCGGGTAATTTTTTCTATTAATTCTTTATCGATCATAACCATTCGTATCCTCGTTCAATTGTATATTATGTGATAAATCAATCATTGTCAAGCATCTTTTTTTATTAAATGTTAAATATTGCATTTTTTTCATATTATTTTGTGATTTTTCATAAAAAAATGTGCATATTATAACATAATATATGAGCTGGCACAGATAATATTATCTCTGCAAACAATTAATCCATATAATACCCGCCGTTGATATTAACGTTTTCGCCATTAATAAATCCCGCCTCATCGGAAGCAAGAAACATCATCAGATAAGACATATCCTCTACGGTTCCCAGACGGCGAACGGGTATTTTTTCCGCGGCGTCTTTTTTTCTGCCTTCGTCCCAGTAGGCCATCAGTTTGGTCATAACCGCATGGGGGGCAATACTGTTGCAGGTAATGCCGAATGGGCCGAGCTGGTAGGCTACGGAACGTGTAGCGCTGAGCAAAGCGCCTTTGGAAGCGCCGTATACATACGTAGTAGAATGATCGCCCATCTTACCGCATATCGAAGATACGTTGATAATCCGCCCGTACTGTTGTTTTTTCATAATCGGCGTTACAGCGCGGATCGCATAAAGGGAGCCCATTACATTGATGCCGATGGTAGCGTCAAGAAGCTCATCGGTGGTATCTTCTATGGGAAAATTTTTAAGTATTCCGGCATTGTTTACAAGTATATCAATGCGGCCGAATTCTCCGAACGCTTTGCTTACCATATCGTCCACTTGTTTGCGATCCGAAACATCGCATTTAACAGCCAGATGAACTGTCCCCTGGGCGTTGAGTGCAGCGGACGCTTCTTTTAAAGCTGCATCATCCACATCGGAAACAACTACCCTGGCCCCTTCTTTTGCCATATCCTGAGCAAGCTGAAACCCTATTCCCTGGGCTGAACCGGTAATAACAGCAACCTTACCGGTAAATCTGTCTTCACGCATTAATATCCTCCGCAATACCCTGCATTTAAGGTGTTAATACAACTTTGGCATATTTCATATCCATTACACCCTGATACGCTTCCAGCCACTGTTCCATGGGAAGAACGGTGATCATCTTTGAAAAATCATCTTTTCTTTCGGAAAGGAGCTTTACCGCTTCTTCTACATGTTTTGGCGTTGAATCGGAAGTTCCGTAAAGAACCAATTCGTTGTAATGGATCATGCGGCTGGAAAGGTTGATTTTTTCATGTTCAGGCGGAAGGCTGGCAAAATAAGAAACATAGCCGCCCTTTCTGGCATACATGGGCGCAGTTTCCTGAACTTGCTGATCCGGTGCGGCGATAACAACAAGTTCAAAGCCCAAACCGCCGGAAAGATCTTTCCAGGTTTTTGTTAATTCTTCCGGAAAAACCACCGTAAAACCCAGGTCTTGTGCAATATCAGCCTTACGGCCCGGAAACTCACTGGTAATAATGTTCGTAACCCCGAAATTTCTTATTGCAATAGCATGGAGCAGCCCTATAGCCCCCATACCGATGATCACCACATCCTGCATTGTGTTTACAGGGGCGCGGGAAAGGCCGTTAATAACGCAGCTTAACGGTTCTGCGATTGCCGCCACCGCAGCGGGAATATCATCGGAACATTTAATAAGATGGCCGCCGGTTACCGCATCGGCAGGGAGGCTTAAATATTCCGCCATTGCGCCGGGAATCTGAAACCCGATTGAACGGGGTTTGGCACAGAGGTTGCGTTTGCCGGTTTTGCAGTAATGACATTCACCGCAGCCGATAGTCGGAGCCATTACAACCCGCTCTCCTTTGGAAAAAACCGGAGTTTTGCTTTCTTCGATACGGCCCACAAATTCATGGCCAACGGTCTGCGGATGGGTCAGCCTGGTATTTCCGGCATTGTATGCTTTTACATCGGTACCGCACACGGAGAATGCCTCTGTTTTTATCAGGACTCCCCCTTCTTCGCATTTGGGAATTTCCGCGCCGGTTTCCAGGCGTACATCTTTAATGCCATGCCATACGATTCTTTTCATTTGTCGTTACTCCTCAAAATAGCTGAGCTTATTCCAAAAATCTGTTAGTTTTGGAACAGCATCATTATTTTTACCTGGACATCATTCCGCCGGTAACGTCATAAACCGCACCGGTCGAATAGGAAGAGACATCGCCGGCAAGGTACGCTACCATTTCGCCGACTTCAGACACGTCTTCCAGCCTTCCCAGCGGCAAATTTTGGGTATATTTTTTTACCGCTTGTTCATCGGTCAAGGTAATTGAAGTAAGGTCTGTAAGCAGCATACCCGGACAGACAGTGTTTACAAAAATATTATATTTGGCTACCTCTTTGGCAAGCGAAATGCCGAAAGAAACTACTGCTCCCTTGGAAGCGGAATAGTGGGTTTTGCCGTTTTTGGATCCGTTAAATGCGGCCTGGGATGCAATGTTGATAATACGTCCGCCGCAATTACGCGGTATGGCGCGCTTTAAAAATTCTCTGCAGCACAGGAACACACTGTCGACATTAATAGCCATACAATCTTTCCAGGATTTAAAATCAGAATCAACAATATTAACAAGCGGACAGATACCCGCATTATTTACAAGAATTGTAACAGGTCCTTGCAAGGCTTTTTCTGCCGCATCAAAAAGAGGCGCAATCTCATCTTCCTGCGTTACATCGGAGCGGAAAGCAAAGGATTTTACTCCGAAATCCTTTATCAGGCTTTCAGAAACAAAGCGGGCTTTTTCTTCGCTTTCCGGATGGGCATAGTTTACCAGCACATCAACCCCTTCCCGTGCCAGCACTTTTGCAATACCCGCTCCCAGCCCGCGCGAAGAGCCGGTTACAATTGCTTTCTTTCCTTTTAGTTTTAATTCCATGAATTAGTACCTTCTGCGTGTCCATACAGCCATCGAAGCGATGTTTGCCGCTCACAAACAGGAGTTTGTGATTTAAAAGCACCGATCAGCTCGTAGACAGCGGCGCTTGCCAAAACAGCAAGGTCCTCGGCATCGAACCATGTTTTTGCTGTTTGGTCAAAGAGAATGTTTCCATCGGGTGGAAACTCCTCACATTCCGCCCAAATAATAAAAGTTACCGGCAGGTATGGAAGGACATTTATTGTAACGGCTGCATCGCCAAATGCAGTTTTCTTCCCTCCAAGAGATTCTCCCGTTGTTATCAGATTTTCCGGGTTTTTGCCAAAGCAGTCTGCCAAAGGCTTTACCGCACGTTTATAGAAATTCGGTTCATAAAAAAGAGCCGGCGCCACTTCCCTGTACGCAATCAGCCGCCCGGATTGTTTCTTTGAGCCGCCGGCTGTCAGGTAATGCAGCCACAGTATTTTATAGGTATCGGAAACAGAAGAAAACGACCGTTCCTTATTGAACCACGGCAGAAAAAACTCTCCTTTTTCGTAGCGTACACCGCAAGAGCTGCAGACCGTCTCCGGCGGTATGTGCGCAAGCCGTTCTGCCGCAAGATTCAAGGCGTCATTATATCCCATATATTCCACTATATCACAAAAAACAATATATTATGGGTATATAATGGTACAATCCAAGGAGGACATTATGAAAAACCAAAAAATCACCGAAGCGCTCAGGACGGGAAAAATATTGGTTTCAGACGGAGCCTGGGGAACGTTTTTACATAAAAAAGGATTAAAGCCCGGTGAATGCCCCGAATTATGGTGTATCGACCGGCCTGATGATGTTCTGGATGTAGCAAAAAACTATATAGATGCAGGGGCGGACATGGTTGAGACAAACAGCTTTGGAGGCAGCAGCTTTAAGCTGAAGCATTACGGCCTTGCCGATCGGGCAGCGGAAATTAACGAGGCTGCAGCAAGAATTTCCCGCCAGGCTGCCGGGGACGACCACTGGGTAATCGCATCCATCGGCCCGACAGGACAGATGCTGGTTACAGAAGAAGTAACGGAAGAAGAACTTTACGATGCATTTAAAACCCAGGCTATTGCCCTGGAAAAAGGCGGGGCAGATGCTATCTGCATAGAGACCATGAGTGACATAGACGAGGCATGCCAGGCCGTTAAGGCAGCCAGGGAAAACACAGCACTAGAAGTTATATGTACATTTACCTTTGAAAAAACAGTGCAAGGCGATTACAGGACCATGATGGGCGCAGACCCCGTTTCCGCCATGAATGCCGCCATAGAAGCAGGCGCCGACATCGTAGGCGCCAACTGCGGCAACGGAATCGAGCGGATGATCGAAATCGTAAGCCAAATGCGTTCGGAAAATAAAGATATTCCGATTCTTGTCCATGCCAATGCAGGGCTTCCCAAAAACATAAACGGCGTGGATACCTTTCCGGAGACCCCGGAGGACATGGCAGGCTTTGCGCCAAAACTCGCCGCCGCCGGTGCCAATATCATAGGCGGCTGCTGCGGAACCACGCCTGCACATATTAAGGCGATGAAAGAAGCGCTGAATACGTAATTAAGGAGATTATTTTATGAAGACTCAATTTCTTTCCACGGCTATTGGTTCAATGCCCTTTGAAGAACCGGATCATGCTGTTGACATTTCGCTGAAATGTCTTGACGCTCCCATTTGGCCTCAGCTTCCCCGGATTACACTGCTGGAGCAGATGGAAATACAATATTCGGAAAACATCCCCTGCGCCGTTGTTGATGCCGAAAAAAAACGTATGTACTTTCAGACTGACGGCGACTATTCGGAACAATTCGCCGAGTTTTATGAATCCTACATGACCGCCTCCGACCCGGATGAGGGGACAAAGGATTTTTCCGCAATGGCAATCAGCGAAAAGTATTCCAGGGGAATCTACGCCCTCCTGCAAGCATTAAAGGAAAAAGGCTCCGCCGGTTCACTGGCAAAGCTACCCTGGCTAAAAGTGCAATCTACCGGTCCAATCAGCTTTGCGCTGACCATCGTGGATGAAAACAAGCGCGCCATTTATTACAACGAGGAATTCCGGGATGTAATTGTAAAATCCATCGCTGCGAAAAGCCGCTGGCAGATACAGCAATTCCGGCCCTTTGCCGAAAATATTATCTGTTTTATTGACGAGCCTATTTTATCGGCTTTCGGCAGTTCAACGTATGTTTCTGTCAAACGGGAAGATGTGGTTAGTATTCTAAGCGAGGTTATTGAGGCTGTCCGCGCCGAGGGCGGTATCCCGGGTATTCACTGCTGCGGAAACACCGAATGGAGCATACTTGTTGACGCGGGAGTTGACATCGTAAACTTTGATGCCTTTGAGTATGGGGACACGATCTCCATATATGCGGACAGCGTAAAGTCCCACCTGGAAAGGGGCGGAGTGCTTGCCTGGGGTATTGTGCCCACATCTGAAAAGATCAGGGAACAGACGGCAGAGTCTCTGGAAAAAAAGCTGGAAGAAAGCATGGACAATCTGGTTTCCAGGGGTATTGATAAAAGCCTTATTGTTCAGCAGGCCATGATCACACCTTCCTGCGGAACCGGCTCGCTGACTGCCGATGATGCGGAAAAAGTTTTCTCGCTTATGGCTGCACTGACCAGGCGGATGAAAGAAAAATACGGGTTTTGATTTGCTTCCGGGAATTCATCGTGTACGCATAAAAATCCGCTTCCTTGCAGATCATCATATCATGCATACAATCTCGTCGCCATGTGCTTCTTTTAAAACTTGTCTTTTGGGATCTACAATTAAATCCATATCTTCAAGAGGAATAGCGCCCAAGTGGATTTCTCCGGAACTTCCGACTACAAGCGGCTGACAGGTCATTTTGTACAATGCCCATGTAAATACTCCTTGATAATTACTCTATCATAAAATACCGAAAATACCAAAAAAAATTTAAACAGCAAGAAAATGTACCTGGCAGTGCAAGGGCGTTTCTTTCTACATTTTAATACAGAACGTGTATGGCTTGGTCTCCATGCGCTCCGGCGAGGGTTTGCCGCACGGGGTCTACTATTAAGTCCATTCCCTCAAGAGGTAATGCGCCAAGCAGCACTTCTTTTGCATCAGGAATAACTACTGCCGGAAGCGCAATGCTTCGGTTTTTCCATTGGATTTTTACCGGTTTGGTAAGCGGGTAATGTGCTGCCGTACCGTCTGCAAGAGTAGATTGAACTTCATCCTCAATGGCAAGACCGAGTTTTTGGCGGACTTCCTCATTAATTACAAGTGTCCAGGCTCCGGTGTCGGGCATTGCTTTAACAGTGAGTGTGCGAATGTCGGTATCTTTGATATATCCGTGATCGGCAAGTGTTCTATCTGCCGTGTTCTCCAAGGTGATTTCTTCCAAAAAAGTTCCCATGCACACGCTGCCTCCTGACAGCGAACTATTATAATTTCCTTGCGCTCGCGGCCCGAAGGGTGGACGCATAGTATTCTCCCTCAATCCCTACCATTCACGAGGTCTAAAGCCTTCGGGTACGGTTATCTTTACCGTGTCTCCCGTTTGTTCTATTGCGTAAAAACCGGTTTTGTGAATAGCGTCCCGTACCGGTTTAGACAGTATTGCCCCGGCAATGGCTCCCTGGTATTTCCGCTTGTCGTTTTTTAAGTTTGCCCTACGGCGCAGAATTTCCATTCGTTTAACATGATCGCCAATATCTTTTTGGAGCGGCTTGGCTTTCACTTCCACTACCATAACGGTATCGCCGTTTTCCAGGAGTATATCGATCTCTGCAACAAGGTTAGCTTCGGCATCGGTAATCTCATGGTTTTGGGACATTTGATCAAATGTAAAACCGAACACCCTAAACTTTTCCTGAATATTGGGCGCCACCAGATGTTCGGCCAGTTCGCCAAAACGGTTGTTTAGGTAGCCCATCCTCTGGCTTAAATACTTCATTTCCCAGGCATTCTGCTCTTGCAGTCGAGCTATTTCATCAAACTTGTCCTGGATATCCTCAGAAGTGAGCTTTTTATTTGGCTTTCGCACTTTTGTCTTGTTCATAATATCTCCATCTAATAGTATACTCGGGGAAAAAGATACTGTCAAAATACATTTCCCCCTGCTCTTACATATAAGGCAGAAAGCTGGTTTTTGCTTGTATGTAAAAAAAGTTTTTGCCAGAGTTTTGGAACACGTTTAATTGGCGACATGGTACCTTTTCCCGGCTTGACATGATTAGGTAAATTGAGTTAATTATCCCTTTTCGTGTAATCTCCGGGATTTGTGCCTCTGCGTTCATGGCGTGAAATATTTTCATGATTACGTTATAATACCGAAGGGTTGTATATGAAAATTGCGGTATCCGGAAAAGGCGGTGTGGGTAAGTCTACTGTTGCCGCCTCTATTGCTTTGCTTTTGGCGCAAAGGGGTCAACGGGTGCTTGCCCTGGATGCTGATCCGGATGCTAACCTGGCTGCCGCCCTTGGGATTCCGGGGGCAAAGCGGATTACGCCTATTTCGGCGGAAATCGCCCTTATCGAAGAGCGAACCGGAGCAAAGGTCAACGAGTACGGCCAGGTGTTTAAGCTGAACCCGGATGTTTCCGATGTCGCGGAAAAACTTGCTGTTAAGCATAACGGTGTGGAGCTTTTGGTACTTGGGGCGGTTAAGAGGGGCGGCAGCGGCTGTGCTTGTCCGGAAAATGTATTCATAAAAGCCCTTGTTACCGACCTTGTACTGCACAAAAACGAAACTCTTATCATGGACATGGAGGCGGGGATAGAGCATCTTGGCCGGGCTACTGTAACAGGCGTGGATGCAATGGTTATCGTAGTTGAGCCGGGCCAGCGTTCCCTGGACTGCGCTCATACGGTAATCAGAATGTCCAAAGAAATCGGCCTTGCCAATTTTGTTATCGCGGGTAACAAGATAACCAACGATGAGGACAAACGTTTTATCACCGAAGGATTGAATATGGAAGTATGTGCCTTCCTGCCGTATTCCGAAAGTATCAGGAATGCAGACAGGGACGGCCTTTCCGCGCTGGACGGAATGGGTACGGAACGGGCGGTTATCGAAACCTTAATCGACACGATTTGGAAAGGCAAGAAACCATGAGCAGGCTTATTGCCGTTACAGGCAAGGGCGGAGTGGGCAAGACCACGGTCTGCGCCCTGCTGATCAAGCGCTTGCTGGCTGCCGGAAAATCCCCCGTACTGGCGATAGATGCCGACCCGAATAGCTGTCTGGATGCGGCGCTGGGAGTATGCGTAACAGATACTGTCGGCCGGGCGCGGGAGGATGTACGGGATTCTGCCAGGGCGGGCGGCGTTGGCGCAAGCGCAAATGTGAATATGTCCAAACGGGAACTGCTGCGGTTAAAACTGGAAAGCGCTCTGGTGGAAGCCAAAGGTTTTGATCTTATCGCAATGGGAAGGCCGGAAGGAGAAGGCTGCTATTGTTATGCAAACAATATTCTAAAAGAGGTAATCATAGAAATCTCATCCCAGTATCCCTGGGTGGTACTTGATAACGAAGCCGGCCTCGAAAACCTTTCACGGCGGATTGTTCAAAAAGTGGATTTGATGGTATTGGTTTCCGATGCCTCCAACGCAGGGCTGCAAACCCTGCTCCGGCTTCATGAACTGGCCGGAGAAATGGGAATATCTTACGGCAAGCTGGCGCTTGTGATCAACAAACTGCGCGGCGCACCGTTGCCGGAAGCTGCACGATTGCCGGACAGAACGGAGGAGATACGGGAAAAAACCAGGGCGAACATTGTTATCGGTCTGCCCGATGATGATGAAGTTGCGGGTTTTGCGGAAACCAGCAGGAGCTTCCTTGAAATTCCCGATTCAAACCCGGTATACACAACAGTTGAAGAACTGCTAATCAATCCGGTTTTTTAAACAGGATGAGCGCTATTGACAGAGGAAACGGCTATGGAAAACAGGGAAACTATCTCTTTAAAAGTAAGCGATAACGCCTCGGCTTTAATGCTCGAAAAAACCAGAATTGATTGCATTGAAACGTGCTTTGACCGTGCGGATCAACAGAAGAACCAATGCGGGTTTGGCAAGAGCGGTGTTTGCTGCCGTATTTGTCACATGGGCCCATGCAGAATTACGCCTAAGTCACCCAAGGGTATATGCGGTGCAACGGCCGACACTATAGCTGCAAGAAACTTTTTGCGTGAAGTCGTAGGCGGCACCAGCGCCCATTCCGATCACGGACGGCACCTGGTATTAAAACTGAAAGAAGTGGCCGAAGGCAAAGCTCCCGGCTTTCAGATTAAAGACGAAAAAGCATTGCGCCGTAATGCACGGCTTTACGGCATTGAAGAAAAAAACAGAAGCGTCAACGAGGTAGCTCTGGACCTGGCCAACCTGTTCCTCAACGAATTTTCCGAACAGGAAGGCTTTCTTAAAACCCTGGAACTGGCGCCAAAAAAACAGCAGGGTGTTTGGGAGTCTATGGGCATAAAACCTAACGGGATTGACCGTATGGTAGTGGAGGCCATGCACCGGACTTCTATGGGCGTTGACCATGATTATATCAACTTGCTGAACCATGCTTTTCGGACTTCTTTGGCTAACGGCTGGGGCGGTTCGCGGATTGCCTCCATTGTTTCCGACATTCTTTTCGGGACGCCGTCTCCAGTGAAGAGCGCAGCCAATCTTGGTGTGTTAAAAAAAGAAACAGTAAACATAATCATTCACGGTCACGAACCGGAGCTTTCGGAAATACTGACCGCAGTCGTGACAGATCCTGAAATTTTGGAGTATGCCAAAGCAGCCGGAGCGCAGGGAATTACCCTGGCTGGTATCTGCTGTACCGCAAATGAAATCTTAATGCGGCATGGCGTCCCTGTCGCCGGAAATTTTCTTCAGCAGGAACTGGCAGTTGCCACCGGGGGCGTTGAGATGATGGTAATAGACGTACAGTGCTGTTTTCCGTCACTGCCGGATGTGGCAAAGAATTATCACACAGAGATCGTCTCCACTACCGACATTGCCAAAACCATAGGCGCCAGTCACTTCACAATGGGACATGGCGACCCGCTCAAGTCAGCCAGGGATCTTGTTAAGCGGGCAATCGACAATTATAAAAAACGCGATCCGGCAAAACTCAATATACCGAAAGACAAGGAAAACCTTGTCGCAGGGTTCTCCGTAGATGCCATAAAATATATGCTGGGCGGGCGTTTCCGCGCTTCGTTCCGGCCATTAAACGACGCTATTATTCAAAACAGGATTTTTGGCGTAGTAGGTATCGTTGGATGCAACAATCCAAAACTAAAAACCGATGAGTACACCAATGTGCTTACCGCAGAATTAATTAAGCGGAACATACTGGTACTTCAAACGGGCTGTTCGGCAATCGCCAGCGCCAAAGCCGGAATGCTGCAGCCCGAAGTTGCTCTGGAACAGGCCGGGCCGGGTCTTAGAGAGGTCTGCGAAGCTGTCGGGATTCCGCCCGTACTGCACGTTGGGAGCTGTGTGGATAACACCCGGATACTGGAAGCCGCCACTGAAATATGTTTAGAGGGAGGTCTCGGAGATGATATTGCAGGACTTCCCGCTGTGGGCGTGGCGCCCGAGTGGATGAGCGAAAAAGCGGTAGCAATCGGCTGTTATTTTGTCGCCAGCGGAGTTGACGTAATCCTGGGAAATCCGTTCTATGTTTCCGGTTCTCAGGCTGTGTATGACTATCTGCACGGCGGGGTAAGGGAAAAATTCGGAGCAAGTTTCCACCTGGTAGAAGATCCGATGGAAGCCGCCGACCGTATTACTGAAATAATTAATAAGGCAAGAGAAGCCCTCGGCATTAATAAGAAAGCGGAGCGAAAGCTCTTTGATATGAAAGACAGGAGGGAGCTGTAATGTCTAGGCTAATTTGTACCAGTGCAATAGACGGAGCGGCTGCCTTTGTTGCCCAGGCCATTAACAAGGTAGAAGAAGCTGTTAAACAAAAAGGGCCGGACTGCCCTGTTGCCTTTCCCGATACCAATTATTATCTGCCGGTAATATATTCATTTACGGGCAGACAGATGAAAACATTGGCGGACCTAAAAGATATTTTGGAAGAAGCAAAATTGCTGCTCCCTGCCCGGCCAGCCGAAAACACCTGGCTGCCCTACCTCGGCAGCGCCCTGGACGCCGGCGCCGCAGCGCTCTTTGCCTGCGAGGTAATTGAAGCCTGCAAATATTTGATCGGTCCCAACCCGGCGGACGGAATCTGGCTTGGCGCTGCCAACGATGTTATCATGCGTGAGCGCGGAATAGAATTCGTGGACGGCACGGCTCCCGGCTTTGCAGCCATAACCGGAGCTGCGCCGGACAATGCAACGGCGGTAAAAATTGCCAGGGAGTTACAGCAGAAAAACCTGTATGTCTTTATGGGCGGCTGTACCAATGGTGTGCAATTTGCCGAACAATTAGCCGCCGAAGGTGTTCAGCTTGGGTGGGAAACCCGCCTTGTACCTTTCGGGCGGGATGTTTCATCGTTGATCTATGCGCTTGGTTTTGCCAACCGTGCCGCTCTTTCGTTCGGCGGAGTAAAGCCCGGAGATTTTGAAGCCAACCTGAAATATAACAAGAACAGGATTTTTGCTTTTGTTATTGCCCTGGGCGAGGTAACGCCAGACAAGTACGCCGCCGCCGCAGGGGCTATTAACTACGGGTTTCCATGTATCGCCGATACTGATATCCCCGAAATTTTACCCACCGGTGTATGTACCTACGAGCATGTGGTTTCCAATATCCCTCATGACAAAATTGTGGAAAAAGCCCTTGAAGTACGCGGCTGCAAGATCAAGATAGTGGACGTACCCATTCCCGTTGCCTACGGTCCGGCTTTTGAAGGGGAAAGGATCCGCAAGGAAAATACCCAGGCGGAATTCGGCGGCAACAAGACCCTCGCTTTCGAATATGTTACCAGTGCGGAATATGAGGATATTACCGACGGAGAAATAACAATCATCGGCCAGGACATAGACACGATAGAACCCGGCGGTACGCTTCCGCTTGGCATTTGGGTGGAAGTTGCCGGGCGTAAGATGCAACCGGACTTTGAGCCGATACTGGAACGGCAGATTCATCACCTGCTTAACGGGGCGGAAGGGATTTGGCACATGGGCCAGCGGGACATCGTCTGGACCCGGGTTTCCAGGGACGGGTTTGCCAAAGGTTTGCGGCTTAAGCACTACGGCGAAATCATTCACGCAAAACTGCTGGCCGACTACCCCGCCATAGTGGACAAAGTACGCATAACAATTATTACAGACCAGGCCGAGGCAGAAAAACGGCTTGAGATCGCACGCAAGGTATACGACGAACGGAACCGCCGTTTGGAAGCCATGACCGACGAGTCTGTGGAAACATTCTATTCCTGCCTGCTTTGCCAGAGCTTCGCTCCCAACCATGTGTGCGTTATCACACCGGAACGGCTGGGCCTTTGCGGCGCATACAACTGGCTGGACGGCAAGGCGGCCTACGAAATTGACGAAACCGGTCCCAATCAGCCCCTTAACAAGGGCGAGTGCCTTGATCCGGTAAAGGGAATCTGGGCCGGGGTTAATGAATATGTATACGCAAACAGCCACAAAAACATCAGCGCCTTCTGCGCCTATTCCATCATGGACCGGCCGATGACAAGCTGCGGCTGCTTCGAGGCCATTTGCGCTTACGTGCCGGAGTGTAACGGCGTAATGATTGTCAACCGCGAATATTTGGGAGAAACCCCAATCGGAATGACCTTCTCCACCCTGGCTGGCGATGTCGGCGGCGGCCAGCAGACTCCGGGTTTCTTCGGCTGCGGAAAAGTGTTTCTGACCAGCCGGAAGTTTCTTTCGGCAGAAGGCGGTTTCGGGCGAGTTGTGTGGATGCCCAAAGAGCTTAAAGACCTTTTGCGCAGCGACCTGATCCGGCGATTTGAAGAACAGGGCCTAAACGGGTTTATCGACAAAATTGCCGATGAGACAATTGCCCTTACAGCAGAAGATCTCCGGGCGTTCATGGAAAAGGTCAAACACCCGGCGCTGACTATGGAGGATATGTCCCTGTTTGCCCAAAGCGAACAAAACGATACAGTGGCCGAAAAAGCTGCGGCGCCTGAAGCAGCCCCGGAACAGACAGCAGCAACAGAACCGGCAACTGGTGTTATTCACAACATTGACATCGCAGCCATCACAGAGCAGATAAAAGCCGATGTAACCAAAGAGATAATTACCGGCATAATTGATATGCTAAGTGAGCGGTTCCTCGGCCAGGCACCGGCCTTTGCAAAAACCAGTATTCCCGGCGGAGTGCCGAGCCAGGAACCTGAAACAAAAGTTGAACCAGGGGTACTGGCTTCCGAACGGATATCCGCCATCAAGAGCTTCGCTCTTCCCTGCGAGAGCGCAAACGTCACAACGTATACCGTAAAGTTGGGAAACTTAAAGACAGAAGGCGGTACCCGCGGCAGAACCTACACTGTCGGCGGCGCAAGCTGTATGCCGTTTCACTTATGGGAAGGCAAGATGCCCAACCGGCCGTTAATCGCTATGGAAGTTTTCGACAGTGTAAGCGAAAAGTATCCGGATATTCTGCGGGAAACATTCAGGGACGTTCTGGACAAACCGGCGGAAATGGCGAAACTCTGCGTAAAGCAGTACGGAGCGGATCTGATCAGCGTAAAGTTAGACGGCATTCATCCCGAGCGGGACAATCGCACTGCCGATCAAAGTGTAGAACTTGTCAAGTCTGTTCTCGCAGCAGTAGACGTGCCGCTGATTATTTCCGGCATCAGCCATTTTGAAAAAAACAACGAAGTGATGAAAGCCATTGCCCAGGCTTGCGAGGGGGAAAACCTGCTCTTTAACTGGGTGGAACAGGATAATTACCGTACCATTGCCGGTGCGGCAATGGCCTACGGTCATACCCTGGCGGCGCAGTCCCCAATAGACGTGAACATCAGCAAGCAGCTCAACATCCTGCTTACCAACATGGGCCTTGCCCCGGACAGGATCATCATTGACCCAATGACCAGCACAATCGGCTACGGAGTCGAATATACCTATTCGGTAATGGAACGCATCAGGCTTACCGGCCTTGAAGGGGATTCTATGCTCCTAAGCCCGATGATCGTTTCCGTCGGTCAGGAATGCGCGAAGATAAAAGAATTTAAAGCGCCGGAATCCAGCTTCCCCGACTGGGGCGACATGGCACGGCGTGCTGCATACTGGGAAGTTGCCACAGCAATTACGCTGTTATATGCCGGCGCCGATATTTTGATCATGTATATGCCTGAAGCAGTAACAACGGTAAAGAAAGCCATCGATAACCTGATGGAAAGGGAGTAATAAATAAATGGCATTAGGCGGATTGCAAATACAAAAACTCCTTCCCGGAACCAACTGCAAGGAGTGCGGTTCAAGCACCTGCATGGCCTTTGCCATGAAACTTGCAGCCAAAAAAGCGATGCTTGCCGACTGTCCTTACGCTTCCGAGGAAGCCAAGCAGGTACTGGGCGCTGCAAGCGAACCGCCGGTAAAGGGCGTTAAAATCGGAGCGGAGATTATAAGTTCTCTTGGCGAAGAGACAGTCATGTACCGGCACGAAAAAACTTTTGTCAATAAGCCGGTAATCGCCGTGAACATGGACGAAGGTTCTGATCCGGCGCTTGCGGAAAAGATAAAGGAGTACCGGCCTGTCCGGGTTGGCGAAGAACTTTTTGTGGGTGCAATCGCCGTTACCCAAAAAGGTGAATCCGAATCCTTCGCCGATTACTGCGCCAAAGTTTACAAGAAAACAAAACTGCCGCTGATACTTAGGGCAAAGAACATAGAGAGCCTCGACAGGGCTTCCGCAGCAATAGCAGGTTCCCGGAGCATCCTCAGCGGTGTAACGGCGAAAATGACAGAAGAAGCGGTCAAGATCGCGCAGCGTGATAATCAGGTACTGGCAGTAACAGCCCCTGATGCGGACGGCATTTTTGAGTTAACCGCAAAAATAAAGGAAGCTGGTTTTAACGACCTTTTAATTGAATTTCAAACCCATTCCCTTTCGGAAACCTTTCAGACAAATTCCATTGCACGAAAGGCAGCGCTTAAAAATAGCGTAAAGGCCCTTGGCTATGCAACACTTCGCTTTATTGACACAGGGAACAGTATGGAGGATATGGTATCCGCCGTTACGGAAATTGACAAGTTTGGCGGGATCGTAGTGCTTCCGGGTTTTGATCCGGCTCAGCTGATAACACTTCTTACACTGCGCCAGAATATTTACACCGATCCGCAAAAACCGATCCAGGTGGAGCCGAAGTTATACGCCATCGGCGAACCTGACAGAAAATCGCCGGTCTTTGTAACAACCAACTTTTCCCTCACTTACTTTCTGGTTTCCGGAGAAATTGAAAACGCCGGTATTTCAGCCTGGCTGGTTATCCCCGAATGCGAAGGTTTCAGTGTGCTGACTGCCTGGGCAGCAGGAAAGTTTTCCGGCGCTTACATCGCCAAGTTTATCAAGGAAATAGACCTTGAAAACCAGGTAGATACACGGGAAATAGTGATTCCCGGCTATGTGGCGCAGATCTCAGGGGAACTTGAGGAGAACCTTCCGGGGTTCAAGGTACTGGTTGGCCCCGGCGAAGCGACGGACATGGAAAGCTTTATTAAAAATATATTGATGAAAAGAAATGCCTAATATAATTTTTATACCCGGTGATATAAAGGCAGACATACCGGCAGGTACGTCTCTTTTGGAAGCTGCGCGGCTTGCCGGTGTTTTTGTTGAAACGCCCTGCGGCGGCAAGGGAACCTGCCGGAAATGCCGGGTACAAATAACTGCAGCCGGTATTACCAAAGAAGCGCTGATTTGCCAGACAACGATTGGCAATGATCCGGTCACGGTGGAACTCCCCGCAAAACCAGACGGCGAAGGACAGTTTGAAAACTTTGAGAACCCGTCAAAATACCTACCGGTTAGCAAAGAATCTTTTTTACGATCACTGCATCTCAGCGTTGCATTACCCGCACTCCTGGACGGCCTGTCCGATGCCGACAGGTTTACTAAAGCTCTAAAGAAAACAGCGGACTGCCGGTACGTTGACCTGCCGCTTAATGTGTTAGCCGTTTTACCGGAAACACTGAGGGAAACAGATGGGGAAGTGTTGGTTCATTATTTTGCCGGGAACAACACCGCCAAGGTCGTGAATATCAGGTCAATACGGCACAGCACGGTTGCCGGAGAAAAAACCTATGGGATTGCCGTGGATATAGGCACCACCACCGTGGCCCTCTGGCTTGCAGTAATGGAGGATGGAAAGGTCATCTCCGCGCGCAGCGCCTACAACGATCAGGTGGAGTGCGGTTTGGATGTGATCAGCCGGATAAATTACGCAAAAAAATTCCTTCCCGAACTGCGATCCCGAATTGTAAAAACAATCAACGAATTAATCGTCGGAGTTTGTAAAGACGCAAAAATCGAAACAGATAGGATTTTGTGCGTTTCTCTGGCAGGTAACACAACAATGACCCATCTGCTGCTGGGAATTAATCCCGAATATATACGGCTGTTCCCGTACACACCGGCAGTTTTCATTCCTCAGACTTACACGGCAGGACAAGCGGGAATTGCTGCTTGTAAAGATGCTCCCGTTCTGTTTGCCCCTGCCGTGGGAAGTTATGTCGGCGGAGATATTACGGCAGGGCTGCTCTGTACCAGTCTTGCCGCCGGCGTTACATCCGGTATTAATGAATTGGTTTTATTTATCGACATAGGCACCAACGGAGAAATTGTTCTTGGAAACAGCGAGTTTATTTTTGCCTGCGCCTGCTCCGCCGGTCCTGCTTTTGAAGGCGGCGGAATAAAGCACGGCGTCCGGGCGCGCACCGGGGCAATTGAACGGGTGGTAATCGGCGATACAGGAAAGCCGGAAGTTTACACAATTGGCGGTGCACCGCCAACCGGGATTTGCGGTTCCGGAATTATTTCCGCAGTTGCTGAACTTTTCAGAAAAGGAATTATCGACCAGGCCGGAAAGTTTCCGGAAAAAAACGGGGAATATTTGCTTTGCGAAGGAATTACCATCAGCGAGACTGACATTGATAACTTTATCAGGGCAAAAGGCGCTGTTTTTTCCGCCTGCCAAACCATGTTAGAAAGCGTTTCCTTCAGTTTTGCCGATGTAGACCAGATCTACGTTGCAGGCGGGTTCGGAAGATTCCTTGACTTGGAAGATGCCAGAACCATAGGCTTGCTGCCGCGTTTGCCGGACGAGAAATATACCTTTCTCGGCAACAGCTCTGTTATCGGAGCGTACCTGACTATGGTCTCCAAAGAACACCGCACCAGAGAACACGAACTCGCAGGGAAAATTACCTACATGGACTTAAGCAGCGAACCCCGATATATGGATCATTACACTGCCGCGCTTTTTTTACCGCACACCGACCGGAAACTGTTTGAATAACATTGAATGTGTATTCTTTTTATTGCCGTCCTGCATAAAATTCATTATGTACTATGTCCATAAATATAATATCATATCTATCTTTGCCCCTTAATAAAGCTTCCCGCCTTTTTCCAATAGTTTTAAATCCGATTTTTTTATAACATTTTATTGCCCTTTCATTAAAAGAATAAACTTTTAGGAAAATATTATGCAAATTTAACGCTTTAAACCCATAATCCAATAACAGTGTTAATGCTTCTGTTCCATATCCAATACTCCAATATTTTATATTTCCAATAAATATTCCGACTTCACCTGTTTGGTTTATATGATCCAAATCCATATATCCGCAATTACCAATTAATTCACCGGTATTAATATCAATTATGGAATATGTATGACTTTTGGCTAAATGTTCCAAAGATTCTTTTTCATTTGTAAGACTTATTATATGCGGATAAAGTGTTAAATTTTGTGTAACTTCCAGGTCATTAAGCCATTCGGTAAATTTTTCCGCATCATTTACATCAACCGGCGATAAATAACATTTTTCCCCGATCATTTTCTTAAAATACATATTTAATCCTCTAAGAAGCAAATTTGATTACCGGTTTCTGCCGGCAAGTGTGGATACAGAAACGATCTCGTAACCTTCCTGTACAAGGGCATCCAGCAGTACTTCCATGCTGTTAAAAAGATAATCCGCCCTGCCCCCTTCCAGGAGCCCAAGGCGTATGGGGACAATCGAGCCGCCTTGCACGGCATCGACAATGTTATCGATCATATCTGCTGCTGAGAGCTGTTCGATACCCAGCCGCCTTGCTTCACCAGAAGGGAGCCAGTCCCTGCTGTCTATGTCCCGGCCAATGGTGCGGTACCCCACGGCTGCGGCAGCATCGGCAATTTCTTTGGACAGGGCATAATAAGGAGGATGCCAAAGCAAGGCAAGTTCTCTGCCGGTGGTTTTATAATATTCATCTTCGTTACGGGCAAGCCCCCGCTCAACAAAGGTTCTGTCAATACGGTAACGCGCATCAGAAAGATCCATGTGTGCATAGAACATAGAACCTATTTCATGTCCCGAGAGGGCAAGGTCTTTTGCCGCCTGCGGGTGGCGGCGGATAAACTCACCATTAACAAAGAAGGTTGCCTTAATACCAAAACGGCCAAGCGCATCCAATACCGCGCTTAATCCCGAAGAATCATCGTAAATATCAAAGCACAGTGCTATTTGCCGTATGGCTCTTACGCCATGATTAAAAACATAACTTTCATCGGAAACCGGAATTATACTTGGATTTGCCGCTGCACTGCCGCTTACCCCGGGTATCCCCGGGCTGCGATCCTTCGGCTTTACTTCGTTTTCAAAAAGAGGAAACGTACCAACCGAGACAACATTACGAATCATGGGAACATTTTCAAAAAAACCAGCCCTGTCTTCCAGATAAACCCGGTACCGGCCTGAGACAAGCGTAGTATCTTTCAGTGAAGGAGTTCTTACTGCTGTCCAGGGGTTTTCCCCATCGGTGGCATACCAGGTGTCACCGGAAAAAGCCGCAATCTGCCTTGACGGAGATGGCTCAAAACCATACCGCGAAGCAGTGGAAAGGCAGATTAGTTTTCTTTCTGTTATAGCATTTCCCGACAAGCGGACGCTTTCAATGCGTTCTTCGCCGCCAATAATAAGTTCATCGTTTTTTACCCACAGGCAGGAATAAACCGGCTGCGAAACAGGTTTTGCCAGTAGCTTCCAGCTTTTGTAATCGTAGAGAAACAATCCATCCCTGCCCCAAAAAACAATGCGGCTTCCGTCGGGAGAAAGAGCGGCTTCAAAAGCAGGAGGATTATCCAGGGTTTGAAAAGCTTTGCTTGCAGCCTCAATACCGCGTGATGAAAGGCGGTAAGCTGCTGTATAATCGGATGCGCTGGGGTTAATGCGTAAACTTGATGTAGATCCAATCAACACTGTAGCAATTCCGTCAGAAGACCATAAAACATTAATTCTGGACCCGGAACGGGGAGCCATGATATAGGGAAGCGAAGCAAAATCCGTCTCTGTATCTGATTGTATTCCAAGAGGATAGTAAAAAAGGTTCCGGCCCCCTTTACACAGAATTAAGGAAAGGCCGTCTGGAGAAATCCAGTAACGATCAAAATTCGGATCAAAATTAAAAGGTATTTTTCCCGCTACTTCTCCCAGATCAAGAAAGCCCGAATAAAGCGTACGGGCAAAAAGTTCATTACTCCTGACCCGGTATACGGTTGAAGAACGGAGATAATAGAAAACTTCTCCTTTATCCCAGTACAGTGAAGGAATTGCCCCTTCGCCGATAACACGGTACCGCTCGTCAGGGGGAGCGGCTTCTGTAACAACCGAATAAAAATAAAGCCGTCCTTCTTTTGCATAGAGAAAACCACGGGAGTCGGCGCCCCAAAGAGCGGGGAAATAACGGCCGGGCCTTTCGATATCGGCAGAAACACGAATCTTCCGTCCCGAAACGCCGTCCAGGAGCACCAGGGTTCCTCTGGCAGAAGTTTCCGGTTCTACATAGAGAAGCCAGCGTCCGTTGGAAGAAGCGCTGGTGCTTTCTACTCTGAGTCCGGGCGTATCTGTAAATGCGGAAAAACCCGGGAATGAACGGGGCAGACCGCCGGTTACGGGAAGCTGCTGTGAGCCAAAGGTATTGTGAACAATGATCGTTTTTCCTCCGTCAATCAATTCCATTTTTTCAGGAAAAGCACTGAGCATGGAAACAGAACGATTGGGAAGCGCAGCTATAAAGAGTGCGCTTTGATTAACGCTGCCTCCCCCGCTTGAAGCGGCGGAAAACAACAGCCGGTTATCTTCCGCTAAATCCAGTCCGGAAAAACGAATATTTGCATTACAGGGAGCGGTTAAAAGAATAAGAATTAACCACGGAGAACACAAAGCTGCACGGAATAATGCGGGTATTATTTTATTTTCCGCAAAACGTTGTGATAATAAAAACTTAAAAAAGTATTTTGGGGGTCTCATGTTCACCCCGGGGGTTGGCCTATCCGGATGGATAACAGTTCATCAAGTTCATCCAATTCTTTTTCCAGTTCATCCAGAGTTACTTCCATTTTTCGTATCCGTTTAAGCGAGCCTTGCTGCCTGGTATCCTGGAGACGATCACAAATATCCTCTAAAAGGATTTCAAAGGAATGATGCTGATTGAAAATGACGGGAACAGAAAGTTCAGCAGGACCATTCTGGCCGTTTTGCTCGGTAATCAATTGGTTTTACCCGTCTATAGCTTCGGTAAACTCAACCATTACAGGAACCGTAACATTCTCTGTAACGGTAAAAGCCCGGATAAAGGTTACCACCGCAAAAAAAGCTATTAAAATCAATACAAGTTTGCGCATGCACACGCCGCCTTCTGGCTATAAAATTGCTGCAATAGCAGCTTCTTTACTACTAAACCAAGTTTATCATCATTTATTCAGTACTTCAAGCGGGCTGATATACCGTTTGTTTTTATATACTGCAAAATGAAGATGAGGCCCGGTACTCTGACCCGTACTTCCCACCAGCCCAATAATCGCCCCCTGGTTCACATAACTGCCGGTTTTAACCAGAATCTTGCTCAAATGGGCGTACATGGTCTCGTAACCATCGGCATGGGAAACAACAACAAAATATCCAAAGATCCGGTTTTGCCCTGTAGCGGATACCTTTCCGTCTGCGGATGTTTTTACCGCTGTCCCTGTCGAGGCGGAAATATCAACCCCGTTATGGTAACTCCTAACCCCTGAAAAGGGATCATTCCGCCAGCCAAAACCCGATGTAATTCTGCCTGAAATGGGCCAGATAAAGAGTTCACCCAGAGCCTGACGGAGGGCATTTTTGTCCATTCTGGCGCCGGGAATAAAAAGCACGGCACCAACGTTTATTGCATCACTTTGTATATCGTTAGCGTCGAGTATCGCTTCCAGAGGTACCCCAAATGATTGTGCGATTTTGACATAGCTATCCCCGTTTTTTACCTTATAGGGAATACCGTCCATATTGGGTATACGAATTTTCTGCCCGGCCTTGAGCTGCCGTACATTGCGAAGATCGTTAGAAGCAATTATCGCATCCAGGGACAGGACAAAACGTTTGGATATGGCTTCTACCGAATCGCCGGAACGGACCGTATAGTTTTGCCAGGCAAAATTTTCAGTTATATCAAGCGGTATTTCATCTCCTTCGTTACCAATAATGGCCGTATTCCTTGGATTCTGTACCCGAATTGCCCTGTCTTCCGGGGGTTCAGGTTCGGGAATATAGTTTAACATCAGGGCCAGGCATCCTGCAGCGAGGCAAAGAAAACCGAACAGGAACATTCTTCCCGGGAGCCGGGCAAAAAAAGCGCCGGCAACAGAAAAGAAACCGGAAGTATCCTTGTGCGGAATTTTTTCACCGGCGGGTTTACTCAACCGGGCGAAAATACGAGGCCGCCGCAAACGAATGTCCGGCCGGTTTCTCTCCGGAATAGGTTTTTTCTTTTCTTTGTTGTCAAAAACCGAGGTTCCCCTCCGGTATCCTCCGCCGAGTCCGACCACTTGAGAGTGGTCGGGCGAGGTTCCCTTTCGGATTTTTTCAAGAAGACGTTTCTTTTTATGTTTTGGAAGATGCTGATCGGCAATAAATGAACTATCCTGCATAATCGGAACAGCATAATGAGATGTCTTGTATTTCTGAGCTGCCGACAAAAAGGACGGTTTAGACCGGCGCTGAATGTGCTGAGCTGCGATAATATCCTTCATTATAGCCATTTATCGACATAATCAAGGCTAATCATTATACTTCCGATAAATGGAAGTGAAAAACCAAAAAGACAGGGTACAGAAGAAGACCCTGTCTGACCGCGCTGTCAGGCAGAGCGGAATATTCAGGGCTGTGCTACTGGCCTTGGTCTTTGCCTTGGTCATAAAACTCCTGTTTATCGACCTGATGATTACCCAGGGGAGGTCCATGCTTCCAACCCTTAAACCCGGTTCTCTGCTAGTGGTAAATAAAGCGGCTTTTGGTTTCCGTGTCCCTGGTCTGGGCTTATATTTGTTTCACTGGTCTAATCCACGGCCCGGAGACCTTCTGGTGTTCTATACTCCGCTGGGAGAAAGGGCGGTAAAACGCTGTCATTCGGTCAACGAAGACGGGACATTTTTTGTACGGGGGGATAACGATCTGGAATCGTTTGATTCCCGTTCTTACGGCATGGTTCCATTGGATCATATTTTAGGAAAAGTGGTAGCATATAAATGAGTCAGAGTACAATGGACAAAACAGATCCCAAGCAGATAAAGCGGCGGTTTCTTGTCATTGCCTTTATTTTGGGCGGAATAGCATTTTATGTTTTAATTAAATATTTTGCAGCGATGTTGAACCCACCCGGCGCTGATTTTATTGCCCCTCCCAGAGATACAATGGAACGCGGAGCGATTTTAGACCGGAACGGGCGTACTCTTGCCATCCAAACCAGAATGGGAAATATCACCGTATGGCGGCCAAACATCGAAGACATCGAAGAGCTGACAACTGACCTGTCACCTCTGCTGGAAATTTCAGCGGGAGAAATCAGGAAAAACATTGAAGGATCGGCAAGCGACTTTCTCTACCTGAAAAAGCAGGTCGAACTATCGGTAATACAACGTATACAAAGTCTCCGTACCCAGGGAAAACTGGCCGGAATCAGTATTGAACCGGTATTGGGCAGGAATTATCCGCATAAAAATCTCGCCGCACAAATTATTGGTTTTACCAAAAGTGACAATGAGGGCGGAGCCGGCATTGAATATTCGTTTGAATCGGAACTGGCCCCAAGAGACGGAAAAAACGGAAATCAGGTTATACTGACTATTGATACCAACGTTCAGTACATTTTAGAGGATATTGCCGCCCGTTCAATGGAAGAAAACAAAGCCGAAGCTGCAATGCTCATGGCAATGGATCCGCGAACCGGGGATATTCTTGGTTCGGCAATCCTGCCGGGTTTTGATCTCAACGACATTTCTGCATCTACCGAAATATCCAGGATGGACAGAACTGCTATTTGGGATTATGAACCCGGATCAACTTTTAAGGTATTTTCCATAGCCGCATTAATGGATTCCAATTCAATAGAGCCGGACACGTACTTTGTCTGCAACGGTGAATATACCAGAGGGGACAGGATCACCATTAAATGTATGGGTAACCACGGCAATGTCAATGCCGAAGACATCATTGTTTATTCCTGTAATGCCGGAGCTGCTTATGCCTCGGAACGTATGGGAACTGCTTCATTTGCTGCAGCGCTGGAAAATTTTGGTTTTGGACGCAGAACAGGCGCCGGTACTCCCGGTGAAACACCGGGGCTTTTCCGGCCTATCAACCAATGGTCGGAGCGTTCCAAGCCGACTATTGCTATGGGGCAGGAGGTCAACGTTACTGCACTTCAGATGCTCCAGGCCGCTACAGCAATAGCAAACGACGGCGTTTTAATGCCCCCGAGGATTGTATCCCGTATAAAATCCGATGACGGAAAAACCATCCGGGAATGGAAACCCGGAGAACCCCGGCGAATACTGAGCGAAGAAACAGCAAGGAATATGCAGCGTTACATGAAAGCCGGAACCGAAGATTTAGGAATAGGCCGTTTTGCCAGGATAAAGGACATTCCCATAGGGGTAAAAACAGGTACTGCCCAGATGTACGATCCAAAAACAAGAACATATTCCGAAACCGATTATATTGCAAGTTGTATTGCCCTGGTACCTGCAGAAAACCCGTCTCTGGTCCTCTATATGGTACTGATAAAGCCTATGGGAAACTATTACTTTGGAAGCCGGACAGCCGCTCCGGCAATACGGGAAACTGCAGAAAAACTGATCGACTACCTGGGGATTCTCCGCGAAAGAAACCCTCAGGAAAGTCATTCCGGGCAAATTATAATCCCCGCTGAAGATATACTCACCATTGGAGATACCGTACCGGACTTTATTGGCAGGGCCAAGCGGAGCCTTGCCCCTCTGCTTCGCCGGGATGATCTTATTCTCGACATTCGGGGTGAAGGCTGGGTTGTGCGGCAAAGTCCGGCTCCGGGAACTCCCTTCAGACCCGGAATAACTATAATCCTTGAACTGGAATGATCTCTCTTAATCCGGAAACCCCGGCGGAATTGTTTTGGGACCGTAATCTTACTCTGCTCCGTTCCTGTTATCCTGAGTTGGCGGAACAGATTGAAAAAAATTTACCTCAGAAGAAACAGGCAGCGGAGAACGCCAACCACCAGTGGTCAATTGAACAGACCCCGTCCGGAAACCCTACCCTGATTTACCGGGAAAACAACAATACCCGGGAAATATCAATTCATTCACGGCGGGATCCGGCCCGCGAAGGACAGCGTCAGGCTGAAGCTGCCTTAGCAGAAATGGTTAAAAAAAATGAAACTTCGGAGAAAGACGGAATAATTATTTTATTGGGTTTTGGGCTTGGTTACACCGCCGAAGCACTGGCGCAGGATAACGTAATACCGATCATTGTCGAGCGGCATACGGATCTGTTTACTTTAGCGTTAAAAACCCGGAATCTGGAAAGATTAATATCACCGGGAAAGGCGCTATTTGTACTGGGCAGCGACTCCGCAGCCATTAATGCCGCTCTTGCAATTGCAGGAACACAGAAACCGCTTATCATAAAAAACCGGGCTCTTACCGGTGTAACAGCTGAAGATGAATCCTGGTATACCGATGTTGAACGGCGGATTAATACATGGGCTTCCAAAGATGAGATTAACGCAACTACCCTGCAGCGTTTTGGCAAGCGCTGGACAAGAAACCTGGCGGCTAATATGGAAGGGGTATTGAAATATCCCGGGGTAAAAAACCTGGAAAACATACTGCACAATACGGATATTCCGGTATTTCTTGCCGCCGCAGGCCCGTCACTGAACAATATTGAAAAATATCTGGAAGAAATTCATCATCGCTGTATAACAGTGTCGGTTGATACTTCCCTTCGCTTCCTTCTTAAAAACGGTATAGAGCCGGATTTTATTGTGTCAATCGATCCTCAATACTGGAATGCCCTTCATCTTTACCGGCTTAAAGCGCCCAATACGGCTTTGATAGCGGAATCTGCTGTGTATCCGTCAGTGCTTCGCAATTCCGCTTTTACTAGGATCTTTTTTTGCCAGTCACTTTTCCCGCTTGGCCGTTTTATAGAAGATCGTACCGATCCTAAAGGCATACTGGGTGCAGGGGGTTCTGTGGCAACTACAGCCTGGGATTTCGCACGGTTTCTGGGGCCGTCCAATATCTGGATAGCAGGTCTTGATCTGGCTTTTCCTGACTATCATACCCATTATAAAGGCGCTCTTTTTGAAGAAAATTCTCATGGCGTTTCAAAGCGGTTCTCTCCGGCTGAAACACTTTCTGTAAAAGCGCTCGAAAACGGAATTCCCTTTTTGGCAGTATCAGCCGGCGGGGGCAAAGTACTTACAGACAAACGGCTTTCACTTTATGCAGCATGGTTTGAAAACCGCATAGAACAGACCAGGCATACCGGTTTGAACAACTACAGCCTTTCTTCCGGCGGGCTTGCTATACCCGGCCTTATCTCTGCAGAACCGGAATATTCCGCCGGGCGAACAAAAGCGGGCGAAGTTTCCCCTACGGAAAAACTTCTTTCCCTGCCCGTACGCCGAAAAGAAATAAATCAACTGCTTGCAGAACTATACAGCCGTATTGATACCCAATTTAACAATAGCCCAGAAAAAGAAAACCGGATCGATCGTTATTCCGGCGCATTAACCGATCTTGTCCGGGGTCTTGAAGAAATACGGGACAGAGCCGGCGAAGCAGTGTATGTTACAAAAAACGTTCCGGTACGGCGCGGACAAAACACAATTGAAAACGAAAAAATCCTTAAAAAACTGGACAAAGTCAACGCCGCAATTGCAGCAAACCCGGTAAAGGCTGCCGCCGGTTTTCTTTTCCCTCCAATGTCAGAAATGGAAAAAAAACTGCAGGAAACAGACCCTTTTAAACGGCACCTGGAGTTTTCCCGTCTTTTTTACCGGTCACTTTCCGAGTCGATTGATTATACTCTTAAATTTTTAATAAACCCGGGTAAAAAATGATATATTGAAAAAGACCAGGCAAAGATGGTATACTTTTCTTGTCCTGGATCTTATGTTTTTTCAAAGACTGCGAGGTAATATATGGATGATACCCGTCATAAAATAATAATCGTTGACGACAGCATGGCAAATCTGACAATGGGCAGAAATATGCTGAAAACATTTTATGAAGTATATCCCGCCCCTTCCGCAGCCAAACTTTTTGAAATTCTGGAGAACATTCTTCCCGATTTAATCCTTCTTGATATTGAAATGCCGGAAATCAACGGATATGAAACCATAAAAAAACTTAAAGGCGACAAACGCTTTGAAGATATTCCTGTAATTTTCCTGACGGCAAAAAATGATGAAGACAGCGAACTGGAAGGTTTCGATCTTGGAGCAGTAGATTATATATCCAAACCTTTTTCAGGGTCGCTCCTGCTTAAACGCATCGCAAACCAGCTCTTGATCGTTAAGCAAAGAAACGATTTACTGACGGCCCAGACTGCCCTTATGGATCATGCTGAAAACCTGGAAACAAAGGTGCGCATAAAAACAAAAGAAGTACTGGATTTACAGAGCTCCGTCCTGACTATAGTATCGGACCTGGTTGAATTTCGTGACAACATCACCGGAGGCCATGTCGGGCGAACTCAGCTTTATTTTAAGGCGCTTGTCGAAGAACTTTCCCGCAAAGCAATTTACAAAGAAGAAATATCCACCTGGGATATGGATTTCGTATTGCCTTCAACTCAGCTCCATGACGTAGGGAAAATTGCCATTAGTGATTTAATTCTGAACAAGCCCGGCAAGTTGACGGGAGACGAATTCGAAATTATGAAAACTCATGTAATCGCGGGAGTGGATGCAATAGAAAAAATAATCAACGTTACCCAGGAACATGCTTTTTTAAAACATGCGCTGTATATTGCCGGAACGCATCACGAAAAATGGGACGGGACCGGATACCCAATGAAGCTCAAAGGCAAAAGCATTCCTCTGGAAGGCCGGCTTATGGCCATAACCGATGTATACGACGCATTAACTTCCGAGCGCCCCTACAAAAAACCGTTTAACCACGAAGACGCATGTAAAATCATTATAGAAAATGCCGGAACGCACTTTGATCCCGTTTTAGTGGAAATATTCCGGGGAGTTTCGGATCAATTTGACAGGATTGCCCAAGGCACAGGTAAGTAATTGTTAGCGGGCAGGGATTTTAAATATATTGTATTATTTTATTAACAATATATTTTCTCTCTATCACATAACAGTCACATACACAAGGGTTTGGTTCACAAGCTGATAGGCAATCTCGCCGAATGTAATTGGTCCGGCAAACGCTTCAATTTTTTTATGCTCAAGATCGCCGTAGAGGAAATTTAAAATACAGTTACAGGAAAACGCAGAT